>OLGM01000001.1_pt1 | contig 256300 bp, 192 predicted proteins | sample 1606001 | NCBI WGS metagenome assembly OLGM01 (sample SAMN03283294) | human gut metagenome | biome: human-associated habitat; material: feces | host: Homo sapiens | place: Peru | collected 2012
ATATACTAAAAGTCAATTATATACACAAGATTATAAAGTTAAAAAACATTATATCATAACTAAAATGCCCTTATAGCGCAATAGACATACAAGAACAACGATGTTTAAATATACACGTATGCCAAGACCCTGGTAATTCCAAGGTCGTTAATCTTCCTCGTTTTTTTGATGCGGTTGCCCTGCGGATTATCACCTGCGACAACCTGCGACACCATACATTTCAAATTGGAAATAAATTCGTAATTTTGCATTCGGACAGAACAAGAGATACAAGCACATACAATGATTGGAACGACCAAACACACAGGGTACGGCGCATTGGAGCCATACACACCGCAAGAGCCTATGCGCAAGCTCATTGCCGAGAACAATCTGCTGCTAATGGCGCTGAGCCGTTTCGAGATAGCACTTGGATTCGGCACAAAGACGGTAGCGCAAGTATGCGCCGACAACGGCGTGGACACCTCGACATTCCTTGCCGTAGCCAATTTTCTGAGCGACAGGCCTTACGAACGCTTTGCCGTATCGTTGCCATCGCTGGTGAAGTACTTGAAGAATGCGCATACGTACTTCTTGGACTTTATACTGCCGGAGATACGGCGCAAACTTATCGCGTCCATAGACTGCTCGGACCCGGCCAACGTGGGTTTTCTGATCTTGCGCTTTTACGACGGATATGTCGAAGAAGTTCGGCGACACATGGAGTACGAAAACAGTCATGTATTCAATTATGTAGACCGGCTTATCGAAGGCGTCAACCCGGGCGGATACCATATCTCCGATTTCGAGCATGTTCACCGTCCCATAGCATCCAAGCTCAACGAGCTCAAGGACATATTTATATGCCATTATGCCGGTAGCGGCGTACGCGTTGATTCGCTGAATTCGGCTCTCTTCGATATCATCATCTGCGAGCAGGACTTACTGGGACACTGCGCGGTTGAGGATCGCATATTTGTCCCGGCGGTGCAAACTTTGGAGCAGGAGGTGTCAATGTGCACCGCTCCGCCACGCAAAGCCCGAAGCGAAGCACCGACACCCACGGGCGACATTCTCACCGAACGCGAAAAAGACATCGTGCGCTGCGTTACACGTGGAATGTCCAATAAAGAGATTGCGGACAAGCTGTGCCTATCGGTGCATACCGTGACCACCCACCGCCGCAACATCAACAATAAGTTACAGATACACTCGACGGCGGCGTTGGCCATCTTCGCCATTCTCAATAAGCTCATCGACCTATCCGAAGTGCAGGTCTGACGAGCCAACCCCAATAATACCCATTTTGTCGATTATGGCCAATTTAAGCAGAATAACATCTTAAATAAGACACCCATCAAATGACTGAATTTTTGACGCAACACCACATTGCCGGATTGGCCGTAGGTCTTGCTACATTCCTCATTATCGGATTGTTCCATCCGTTAGTAATCAAGGGAGAGTACTACGTGGGACGCAAAATACGTTGGTGGTTTCTGTGTGCAGGCATCATTCTGCTCGGATTATGCCTATACGTAGACGACATCGTAGCATCCATACTTCTGGGCGTGACTGCTTTCAGCTGCCTATGGAGCATACACGAAGTCAATGAGCAGGTCGAGCGCGTGCGTCGCGGATGGTTCCCGGCTAATCCACGCCGAGCCACCAAGAAAGATGACACATCAAAACAAAAGACATCCGAACAATGAAAATCTTGCACCGATATTGGCCAAGCATGGTGACATTGGCAGCTGTTTTGTGGTTGACCTTAGCGCCGCAACCCTTGCCCGACCTGGACGTGCCTCCCTTCGATGGGCTGGACAAGGTGATGCACGCAATAATGATGGGAGGCTTGGCCGGAGCCTTTATGTTTGATTGGCGTCGCGGTGGACGCTGGAATTTGCGCAAAAACAACACCGGAAGCCAACGTGAGCTGACTCCCGGTGCGGTGTTCGTAATCAGTCTTTGTGTCGCGGTATTCTCAGCTGCGGACGAGTGGGCGCAAGGCGCCTTGGGCATGGGCCGCACTTCAGATGTTTACGACTTGATAGCCGACATTGTCGGCATTGTCGTGGCGGCACTGACAGCCCCCGCCGCCATCAATGCGCTGCTTGAAGGGCGGCGCGCACATCGGCCTTGAGTTCGTCGTCCTGCTTGTCTCGCGACAGTATTTTTCCGTCCGGCCCGAAAAGTATTATACACGGTATACCCGAAATGCCGTAGACATCTGTAGGTATGGTTTGGCCGTTGAGCCAGCATTCCCACGGCAGGTCGTGGTCTTTGATCGCCTTGCGGGTATTGTCAGGTTCATCCCATACAGCCACGCCAAGCACGCGCAAGCCCTTATCCTTAAACTCGTTGTACAAGTCTTTGATGACGGCTGTTTGACGTATGCACGGTCCGCACCAACTGGCCCAGAAGTCCACCAAGACATACCCTCCGCGTCCTACAACATCACTCAGACGATGGGTAACGCCGTCATACGAGATTTCGAAATCGCGGAACATTCCGCCAGGCTGCGTCTCAGCCTTGGCTCGATTGGCATCAAGCAGTTTGCGCACGCGCATGTATTGCTTCATCGTAGGGTTTTGCTCCACCAGAGCCTCGACCTCGGAAGGCTCCATTTCATATGCCTGATCAAGGAACAGCGTATAACCGATGATATTATCTATATTTGCACGCATTACCGAATCCAAGTGAGCCGTAACCGCCTTGTATATTCTCTTCTGCTCGTCTTCGTCTTTGGTGGCACGCAGACGTTGACTTGCATCTCGTATGTATTCAGCTATTTCGGCTTCCTTGAGATTGAAGGGCGTCTGTATTGTCTGACCGCGACGATAAGTGTAAGTACCTTCTTCGAGAATAAACTGACCGCGGCGGTTGCCGTCCACAATGACGCGTGCAAGTATAGGAACATCCACGCGCCCACTGAATACGGCGGTAGTATCCTCGACCAAAACGCTGTCGATATTGACTCCGGTGTCATAGTTGACCAAGTAGGCCATAGCGCCTTCATCATCCGCGCCTAAGGGCACAGTCACTTTGTAGTCGCCGGCGTATACGGTTGTGGCAGCTGCTAAGGCCGTCAGCGATAAAAAAAATACATTTCTCATTATCCTTTTGTTATTTAATGTGTTACATTCATATATTATATGCCATCGAAAGGGCTTCGCCGACAAAGTTACACTTTTTTCAGAAAAAAACAGCATCCAAAATGTTTGTAATTATGCGGCTAATTTGTAAATTTGCATTCGATGCTCTCTCCCAAGCACCCAATAATCCATACACATAGGACCATGGACAAGAAACTGACTTCACTCAACGCCTACATCCAACAAGCCATACGCGAAAACTGGGAAGGGCTGGCACTCACCGATTTCAACGGCACGTCGCTGCAATATCGCGCAGTGGCGCGCAAGATAGCCAAGCTACATATCCTCTTCGAAAACGCCGGCATACGACACGGCGACAAAATCGCCTTCTGCGGACGCAACAGCAGCCAATGGGCCACTGCCGTCCTGGCTACACTGACATACGGCGCCATCGCCGTACCCATACTCAACGACTTCAAGGCTGACACGATACAACATCTCGTCAACCATTCGGAAGCACGCTTGCTCTTCATAGGACAAAACAACTGGGAAAACATCGATGCCGATGCCATGCCCGCCCTACAAGCCATATTCCTTATAGACGACTACTCGCTGCTGGTGTCGCGAGACGAACGCATTTCCGAGGCTCGCCGACACCTCAACGAACTGTTCGGGCACAAATATCCCGAACGCTTTACGCCAGAAGACGCCGTATATGAGCCGCGCGACCCGGATGATGTAATTTTCATCAACTACACATCAGGATCTATGGGATTTTCAAAGGGCGTAATGATCACCGAACACAATATGTGGTCTAATATTCAGTATACGCTGGATCATTTGGAATTCCTGCTGCCGGGCGACCCGTTGGTGAGTATGCTGCCTTTGGCTCACATGTTCGGAATGATGGTCGAATTCCTGCACCCCTTTGTCAAGGGCTGCCACATATACTTCTTGACACGCACACCCTCACCGCGCATCATTATGGAAGCCTTCGCCACGGTCAAGCCCAAGCTGATAGTGGCCGTGCCTTTGATAATCGAAAAAATCATCAAGACGCGAGTATTCCCATTGTTGGACAAACCCATGATGAAACTGATGCTGAAAATGCCTTTTGTAGACGATGTCCTGCTGGGTAAAATCAAAGAGAAACTTACCCAAACCTTCGGCGGAAACCTCCAAGAGATGGTTATCGGTGGCGCCGGCCTCAACAAGGACGTCGAGACATTCCTGCGACGCATACACTTCCCATTCACCGTGGGCTACGGAATGACCGAGTGTGCGCCACTGATAGCATACGCACCATGGGAGGAGTCACGTCCACAATCATGCGGGCGCATTGTCGACCGGATGGAAATGCGCGTTGACTCGTCCGACCCGGCCGAAGTGCCCGGAGTGCTGTGGGTTCGAGGAGCCAACGTTATGAAAGGCTACTACAATAATCCCGAAGCGACCAAAGCCGTCATGCAAGACGGATGGATGGACACCGGAGACATCTGCACCGTAGACAACGATGGATACATATACATACGCGGACGCGACAAAAATATGATACTCGGTCCCAGCGGCCAAAATATCTACCCCGAAGAAATAGAACAGCGTCTCAGCAATATGCCCTACGTCTGCGAATGTCTGGTGGTAGACAGCGGCGGCGGACGTCTGCAAGCCCTGATATATCCCGATATCGAAAATGCCACGCAACAGGGTATAACCATGACGCAGATTGAAGAACTTATGCGACAAAATGTCGAGCAACTCAACCACGACCTGCCCGCATACAGCCACATATCGGACACCTCGATAATGTACGAGGAATTCGAGAAAACCCCCAAGCGCTCCATCAAGCGCTACCTATATCAGCACAATTGACCACGTGGAGCTGTGTCAAAATAGCGGACTCGGTAGGGGCGCAATACATTGCGCCCACAGTAACCGGGTATAATAACGTTGTTTTCAGACATATAAACAACCGTCATTTCTCGCATTGCCGCCACAAAAATATACAAATATTTATTTTATCACCCCCCCGGGGACACATCATTATTAAGAGCCTATAGTATATAGTATCTATAAAGGTTCTTGAGGTTTTTCATATCTCCTCAACTTAACTTCCTCGATAGCACGATATGGCACGACAACAATTTGCTTCAAAGATAGGACTTGTAGCCGCCACCGTCGGTTCGGCGGTCGGATTAGGTACCGTATGGCGTTTCCCGGCCGAGACTCAAGCCGGCGGAGGTGCCGCGTTCCTGTTGATATATGTATTATGTATACTTGTGCTCGGCATCCCGGTGATGCTGGCCGAGTTTGCATTGGGTCGTGCCGGGGGCAGCGATGCCGTCGGATCGTACAAGGTTCTGTCGCCTCGCGGCAAATGGCAGTACGGAGGGCTTATTGCCGTAATTGCGGCTACGCTCATCATGATGTTCTATATGGTCGTGGGCGGATGGACTCTCGAGTATCTGCTCAATTCGATTACCGGCGACCTCTACGGCAATTTGCAGTTGCACGACAATGCCAATAAGGCTTTTACCGAAGTCATGCACAACTATGTATATACGGATTTTTTGCCTGTAGTCAATGCCGTGCTGATGGTGGGAATAAACATTGCCATACTCCTCGGCGGAGTGCAAAAAGGCATCGAACGCCTATCTACAATCACCATGCCCATACTATTTCTGCTGTTGGCCGTATTCTGCTGTTATACGCTGACACTTGACGGAGCGGGACAAGGCGTTAAATTCTTCCTATCGCCGGACTTCTCCAAGATTACGCCCTCCGTAGTCGTCAGCGCCATGGGTCAAGCCTTCTTCTCTTTAAGTTTGGGCATGGGCATTCTGGTGACCTACGCCTCATACTTCCCCAAAGACACCAACCTGACCCGTACCTCGGTTACAGTATGCATCAGCACACTGCTGGTGGCCATACTTATGGGCTTGATAATTTTCCCGGCACTTGCCTCCTTCGGCATGTCCGACAGAGACGTTTCAGGCACAACCCTTGTATTTGTCACTCTTCCCGAAATGTTCACCCATATGCCGGGCACTCAGTGGTGGAGCATAGCATTCTTTGCGCTGCTACTCATAGCCGCGCTCACCTCCACAGTGTCTCTCGCCGAAGTACCCATTGCATACATTCAGCGCCGCTTCAACACCAAGCGCGCCACCGCAGTACTGGTGACACTACTGCCCATAGCCGCGTGCGCCGCGATATGCGCCATGTCCTTTGGGTCGCTGTCATGGATACACATAATGGGACAGAGCATCTTCGGTTTCTTGGACAGCCTCACATCATACATCATGCTCCCCGTGGTGGCCCTGATTACTTGCATATATATGGGCTGGTTTGCGCCTAAAGGCCTGATGCGCGATCAATTGGGCTATGGCTCGACACAACGATCCGTAATGGTTTCGCTGGTTATCTTCGCAATACGTGTCATCTCGCCTGCCTGCATAATCATCATATTGATAACCAACCTACTGAATATATAATATACAGCCGAAGCATCCCGTGCACGGTGGCAAACGGACATTACCACCGATGTAGGTATGCACATATTTGTACATATACAGCAAATAGCTCGCAAACACTTTGACCATAAATGTTTTTTACACTCGAATTCATAGAACAAACTTACGATAGGTTCAATCTCCAACTCTTCGGCGGACGCTTGCCCAAGGTTTCGTTTCGGCTGAGTACGGCACGTTCCTTCGTCGGCAAATGCGCACCACGCAACGGCAATATACACCGCCAAGGGCGGCACGCCGACGATGACTTCTATCTCTGTTTCAGCACCGCGCACAATCTCACGCGCAAGCAGGCCGAAGACACGGTCATACATGAGATGATACACCTGTTTATCAATCTGCATAATCTGGCAGACGCCTCACACCACGGGCCGTTGTACCGCGCACTCATGAACAGCATCAACGCCGCACACAAGCGCAATGTCTCCATATCCTACAAGCCGACGGCCAATGACGGCAGCCGAGCCGAAATATCCGGGAATACGGCTAATACGGGCGTCGGACAAGGCTCTAAGCCGGGTATGGCGCGCAAATGTATGGTTGCCGTTATGCGAGATGCCAAAGGATGGGGCTTCAAGCTGCTGCCACGTACATACGCAGGCATAACGCGTTATTACAACGGTGTAAAACACGCCATAACTGGCTTTGAGTTGTACTATGCCGTAGTGGATGCCACTTTCGCGGCTTACCCCGTGTCATCCGCCCTGAAAATCTATCGGCTTGATCGCTCCGAAATTCTCAGCCACCTAATCACCGTCATACCGTACGAAATCGCGGCCGATGCAGTTCGTCCCAAGAAATGAACAGGCACACGCGATGCCTATAAGCATCTACAAATACGCGAATTAACTTCTGCAAACGAGCACATCTCTTTTACCCTGAACACGAACGAAACGTCAGCCTAAAAGGCGCGCTCGGGCCTTACGCATCACGCGATTGCGTCAAACCGACCACAAACCGACCATGTGGCATAACTTTTGCAAGTATGGCGATATATTCGTACCTTTGTAGTGCCCAAACGACCTTACGGTCAAAGGCACACAATCTCGAAAACACACTGAGAATATAACAACACACGACATACATCAAAAGACTATGGCAAAGAAAGCACTACTGATGATTTTGGACGGCTGGGGCATCGGTCCCCACGACCACAGCAACGCTATATACGAGACACCCAAACCTTATTGGGACAGCCTCATTCAAAAATATCCTCACTCCAAACTTCAGGCTTCGGGCGAAAACGTTGGACTACCTGACGGTCAGATGGGTAACAGCGAGGTGGGACACCTCAACATCGGCGCCGGACGCATCGTATACCAAGACTTAGTGAAAATCAACCGCGCCATCGCCGACGGCTCCATCATGGACAACCCCGAAATCAAGAACGCCTATTCCTACGCCAAGCAAACCGGACACGCTCTGCACCTTATGGGGCTCACCAGCACCGGCGGCGTACACTCATCGCTAAACCACATTTTGGCTCTGTGCGACATAGCCAAGGAATACGGCCTCGAAAAAGCATACCTGCACTGCTTTATGGACGGGCGTGACACCGACCCGCGTTCGGGTATATCGTATATCAAGACCATTCAGGAGCACTGCGCCGGAGGTCCGGTAAAGATAGCCGGCATCATCGGCCGTTTTTACGCTATGGACCGCGACAAACGCTGGAATCGCGTCAAGGAAGCCTACGACCTGCTGATACATGGTACGGGCACACAAGCCACGGATATGGTCAAAGCTATGCAGGACAGCTATGACGCCGATGTCACCGACGAATTTATCAAGCCTATCAACAACAGCACCTTTGACGGCACCATCAAGGAAGGCGATGTGGTCATATTCTTCAACTATCGCAACGACCGAGCTAAGGAGCTCACCACCGTACTCACCCAGCAAGATATGCCTGCCGAAGGTATGCACACCATTGCCGGACTTCAGTACTACTGCATGACACCTTATGACGCATCCTTCAAGGGCGTGCACATCCTCTTTGACAAGAAGGACGTGCCCGACACCTTGGCCGAATACCTCTCAAAACAAGGCAAGAAGCAGTTGCACATTGCCGAGACCGAGAAATACGCACATGTCACATTCTTCTTCAACGGCGGACGCGAGCAACCCTTCGACGGCGAAGACCGTATTCTGGTACCCTCGCCCAAAGTGGCTACCTATGACCTCAAGCCTGAGATGAGCGCTCCCGAAGTCAGCGAAAAACTTGTAGCGGCCATCAATACCGGCAAGTACGACTTTATCGTCGTCAACTTTGCCAACGGCGATATGGTAGGACACACAGGCGTATACGCCGCAATACAGAAAGCCGTAGAGACTATCGACAAGTGCGTACATGACGTCATCGAAGCAGCCAAAGCCAACGACTACGAAGCCATCATCATCGCCGACCACGGCAATGCCGACCACGCCGTCAACGCCGATGGAACGCCCAATACGGCGCACTCGCTCAATCCCGTGCCCTTTGTATACGTCACCTCTGACACCAAAGCTAAGGTTAAAGACGGCATATTGGCCGACGTTGCTCCCAGCATCCTCCATATCATGGGCTTGGCCAAGCCCGCCGATATGACAGGACACGACCTTATCAGCGAATGACCCCGCGACAGCGCAAAAAACTCGTCGCGACACTCGCAATAGTGCTTGCCGTAGCCGCAATTGTCGCGGTTACGGCAAGACTATGCTCGGGCGGCAACGGACACGATGACCGCGACAGCATCCCCCCCACCCCTCAGCAAATACTGGCACAACCGCCGCATTACGATGAGCGAACTCTCGATGATTTTGCCATTGCCGTGCGTCAAGGTCGAACGGATTTCGACGACAATGCTGTGGCTCGTATGATTATGCTATGTCAGGCGTCCATCGACCGTTTGGGGAATATGGTGGATGTGCTCGTAGCCAACGAAGACCCCGCCGACAGCTATAATACGCTCAAAGAGTTAGGCGAGACGACATGGGTACGCGACACGGCACTGCTGCTGCACTTCCTGCGTACAGCCACCAAAGACCGGGATATGCTCAACCGTCTGGGACAACTGTCCTCGTCATGTATGCGTATCAACACCAACGTGCACGAAATCTACCAAAATCAGCTCGGAGGCAACGACCTGCACATCGTCCTACCAATGTAGTCCCGACCATCCGCGCCACCACAACAGCCACTCCACGATGAAACACAAATTCATAAGCCGCGAAAACAACAGCCGCCTCATCCTCATATATGCAGGATGGGGTATGGATTGGCGCGTCTTTAGACACATACGCAGACACGGCTACGACATACTCATCGTATGGGATTACCGTCAATTCACATTCAACTGGTCTGTAGTGGCGTCTTACGACGAAATATGCCTCGTGGCCTGGTCCATGGGTGTTTTCGCGGCCTCGGTGACCATCCACGAGATTTTGCCTCGCATCACCAAGTCCATAGCCGTCGCCGGCACACCGGACCCGATAAGCGACACACTCGGCATTCCCGTCGAAATATATCACGGTACAGCCGAGGGACTTAACTCCGGCAACTTGCGCAAATTTCATCGTCGTATGTGTTTGGACGCCGAGCATTACGCCGCTTTTAGAGAAGTGGCGCCACGACGTGACATCGCTTCGCTGCGCGACGAACTATATGCACTGGAGACGCATACAATATTTCACGCTCCGCAAGTGTGCCGCTGGGACTTGGCTATCATCGGTCGTCACGACCGAATATTTCCTCCGGCCAACCAGATGCGTGCATGGCGCGGCAAAGCTCCCACGATAATCACCGAAGACGCCCACCTGCCGGATATGCAAGCCGTCATCGACGAGTATATCGTCGATAAGGTCACTATGGCCACTCGCTTTGCCGCAGCCGCCGACACCTACAACGATGCTTCGGCCGAAGTGCAGCAAAAAATCGCGCAAGCACTTTACAAGATTCTCAAAAGTGCTGCGGGCGTGGATGCTCTATGCGGCGACATCCTCGAAATAGGTTGTGGCACAGGCGCTCTCACACGCCTATACACCGACGAATGTGCCCCGGCATCGCACATCGAGCTATGGGACATTGCCCATACGAACGCCGCCGCACATTCCGACAAGGCTGTATCGCGCTGCTGCGATGCCGAAGTGGCCATACGTCGCCGCCAGCCTCGCTCGGCATACTACATTCTCTCGTCCTCTACCATCCAATGGTTCAACTCGCCCACATCGTTCCTCGAACAATGCGCGCGTGTACTACTCCCGGGCGGATACATTGCTTTCTCTACTTTTGTACGAGGCAACCTTCCCGAATTGCTCGAAACCTGTCCGCAATTAGACCGACACCTTCCCACGGCTAACGAATGGCGCGATATGCTGCCACCCACTCTTGAGCCTCTGGTGTGTCAGCCCTCGGTGGTCACCATAAATATGGACAGCACTCGCGAAGTACTCGAACATCTGCGCCGTACGGGCGTCAACGCGTTGGCACACGGTGCCGATGCCGTAGCTATGGCTCGTCGTATATTGCGGCATTATCCGCGTCACGATGACGGGTCCTGCACCCTCACCTATTATCCCCTGATTATAGTTGCACGCAAAATCGACCCTATTCCTTGATAGGGCTATGACTTCGGAATTTCAGGGACTATTGTGGCCTTTAGCCTCTAAGAACGACAGCCTCTCCATGCCGTTATACCAACGCCAACGAATTCATTCCTGACGCCAAGGCCGCAGCAGCCTCTTTGATGTCGTCCGGCGTAAGCGTGTCCATCAATGCAGCCAGTTCGGCACGAGTCATAGGTCGCGGAGTGCCGCCCTGCGACTCGTCATGGTGTATCATTGCACGCGCTATTGCAATTATGCGCTCCGAAGTATTATCATCTGCCAACAGTATCTGCCCCAAGTACTGACGACGAGCGCCGTCAAAGGCACGTGCCGTCATGGGTGTAGACGCCGCCGTCTCTATGGTGCGGCGCACTATGTCGTGGCAACGACGACGATCTTCGTGATCGCACCCGAAGTATACCGTAAACATCGAGCTGTCACGGAAATGCGTGGTGGAAGCCTCTACACTATACACCAGTCCGCGGCGTTCGCGCAACAGTACATTCAGCCTCGAATTCATACCGGGGCCGCCCAAAATATTGGCCAATAAGGCCATAGACACTTTGCCTCGGCGATTGCACAAAGGCAAGGCACATCCGGCCACCACATGGGCTTGATGACTGTCTATGGTGCGAACTTCATCACGCGTCGGTGCATCGAAATCGGGCAATGTCACCGGGGCTGAGGGCGCTTGCAGGTCCGAATTAGTAGGCATAGCAGCACACAATCGCGCAGCCAAGCGCACAAAAGCGTCCGCCGTGTCCGGACCGGCATAAAAGAGTGCCATGTGCGGCACCGTGTAATGACGCGCCAGCCATCGCCGACAATCAGCGCTACATAGCGACCCTACCCCGCTTTCCGTACCCAGAATATTGTGCCCCAGCGGAGTACCGGCATATATCATATCTTCGAAGTCATCGAAAACGGCATCTGCCGGGACGTCCAGATATGAAGCAATTTCGTCGCGAACCACCTCGCGCTCGCGCTCAAGTTCGACATCAGGGAATTGTGAAGCCGTCAGCAGGTCTACAAGCAGCTCCAAAGCTCGACGCGTATTGCCGTGAGGGAAAGCGGAATACACGACCGTGTCTTCCTTGGTGGTGAAGGCGTTCAACTCGCCGCCCACGGCTTCCATACGATTGATGATATGCCACGAACGACGGCGACGTGTTCCCTTGAATATAGTATGTTCAACAAAATGCGCCAACCCACCCTCACCGGCGGTGAGGTCCTCGTCACGACTACCGGCATTGACGGCAAAGCCGCAATGTCCCACGGCGCTACCTTCAAGATGCAGATGCACTATGCGCAGTCCGTTATCGAGGGTATGGTATGTAGGTTCGACCATGATTTTCTGTAAATTATCGTAATGTTAGAGGCGATGAACCATAATCCTTGTGAGCGAACTTATTGACCGTTATAATCTTAAAGCCCATAAGGTTATGCGTTCTCCTCGTTCGGGTCCTTCCAATCGCCACAATCTTTAATGAGCTGTATCAGCGCTTGTACGGCATCGGCTTGCGGGATATTACGGCGGACGCACTCGCGGCGACGATACAGCGACACGTGTCCGGCGGCAGCGCCGACATATCCGTAATCGGCATCGGCCATTTCGCCCGGGCCATTGACCACGCAACCCATGACGGCAATTTTGAGTCCGGTCAGGTGTGATGTGGCTCGGCGTACATTCTCCAAGGTGTCGCGCAAATCAAAGAGTGTACGTCCGCATCCGGGACATGCAATGTACTCGGTGCGCGTGATGCGACGTCGACACGCCTGCATCACCGACAACAGCAACCGCGAGAGTTCTGCATCACTTGCTCCCGGAGCAGTCACCTGTATACCGGCCAATAGCGGCAGCGGATTGAGCAACAGCGCTCCCAGGTCGGCAGCCACAGCCAAAACCAAAGCAGTACCGCGCAACGACATCGAGTAGGTAAGACGGGCCATTACCGGCTCTCTATTACCCTTGTCGAGGTATTCGGCCAAACGACGACGCCATTCTATGGCATCGCAGGCCGACAGCACCGTCGACGGCGCTGTCTTGGGGTCGTCCACGCCGTGGACATATATATCGCCGGATATGGGCTCGAGTCCGCAAGCGCCGAAATCATACGACAATTTGTTCATCGGCATTGCGGCATTGCGGCGCGCTACGGCATCCGTATGTGCCAGAAGTGTATACGCCACCGGAATTTCGCATTCGGGCGGCTCGCTCAGCGACACTCGTATAGTATCACCGATACCATCGGTAAGCAGTGACCCTATTCCGGCAGCGCTCTTGACGCGTGCATCCTCGCCATCGCCGGCCTCGGTTACGCCAAGGTGCAGGGGGAAATCCATACCCTCGGCTTCCATAGCGGCTACCAACAGGCGCACGGTATGCGTCATCACCACCACATTGGATGCCTTGATGCTGACCACGACATCCTCAAAGTTCGCGGCACGGCAGATGCGCAGATACTCCATAGCGCTCTCGGCCATACCTTCGGGGGTATCGCCATAGCGCGACATAATGCGGTCCGAAAGCGACCCGTGATTGACGCCCAGACGCAAGGCCACCTTGCGTTCGCGACACAACGCCAGCAGCGGGCGCAACCGCTCGGCTATACGTTCCTGCTCGGCCGCATATTCCTCATCGGTATACTCCAATTTGACAAAAGTGCGTCCCGGGTCGGCAAAATTACCGGGATTGATGCGTACCTTCTCGACATGCTTGGCCGCCTCGAAAGCCGCATTGGGATTGAAGTGTATGTCCGCACACAACGGCACATGGCACCCTACCGCGTCCAAACGTTGGCGAATATCGCCCAAGGCATCAGCATGATGAGCGGTCTGCGCTGTCAGGCGTACCAATCGGGCGCCGGCGCGTACCAAGCGTAATACCTGTGCCGTACTGGCCTCGATATCCAGCGTGGGCGTGTCTGTCATCGTTTGCACCAGCACCGGGTAATTGCCACCCATCGCTGTACCGCCGGCGCCTATGTTCACCTTATGAGTGGAACAGCGACGGTAATATATCGGCTGTATATTGCTGGTCATATCAATTAGTCTTGTATTTGTACGTATTTATAGCGGCCAAATCGGCACTGGCCTTGACGATTTTCTGTGCCAGCGAACTGCGCCATTGGTCCAGCCGAGCGGCGATTTCCGCATCAGACAGCGCCAGAATTTGCGTGGCCAAAATAGCGGCATTCTGTGCTCCGTCTATTCCGACGGTGGCGACAGGTATGCCCGGCGGCATTTGCACTATCGACAATAAGGCATCGCGACCTTCCAAACTCGAACGTATAGGCACACCGATGACCGGGACGGGGGTGAGTGCCGCAATTACACCGGGTAAGGCAGCGGCCATACCGGCCGCGGCGATGATGACCTTAATACCACGGGAGCGCGCCTCCGAGGCAAACTTCTCCACTTGATGCGGTGTGCGGTGGGCACTCAGGGCGTGCATCTCGAAGGGTATGCACATGCTGTCAAGGAAGGCGGCAGCCTTGCTGACTACGGGAAGGTCACTGGTGCTTCCCATGATAATACTGATAAGCGGTTGCATAATTGCACTTTATGTGGTTATCAAATAGGATATGTCACTACAACATCGGGGGCGGGTATGCCCAGCATAATATAGGTAACTACAGCGCCCAGCACCCATCCGGCCAACACCTGTAAGGTGTCATGCGCTCCGAGGATGACGCGAGCCGTACCGACAATACCGGCGATAATCACCATCCCCGTGACCCACGGCATGGGGTCGATGTCGGTCAGTCCGGACACGACAAGCCATATAACCATACCCAAAACGCCGCCTATGGCAGTGGCGTGGCCGCTGATTTTCCACCATCGAGATATGACGAGGCATATCATTGCCACGACAAAGGCTGCGGCGAAAAACATAATCATCCACCACGGTGCACTTATACGCCATACGTACAATCCCGCAGCCACATAGCACAACGAAATCAATAATGTAGGCAGCGTACGCTGACGCCTATCGCTAATGTCTACGTCGGTGATGCGTCCCAGACGCAGAAGCGTCAACAGCATCGCCATAGGTATACCTCCGGTAATAAAAAGTACGAGCATGCACGCCATAAAGCGGACATTCTCGGGAGTGGTATTCAGCGGCGTAATCCACATGGCCACAGCCACAGCGTATGTCGGAATAAGCAACGGCGAAAATATCGCCGAGACATAACGTGCGGCACGCCACAGGGAGTGCGGCACGCCGATAGTATTGGCTATCTCGTCATGGCCGGGAGTCGAAGCCTGCTCTTGATTGGGTGTCGATGTCTGTTCCATTATATGTTGTATGTCAGATTTTTCGATATATTAATTCTATATATATTGTACGCATGTGCGTACACCCACGCAGGCGCCTGAACACGTCACGGCTTCTTGCGCAACCGAGCCACCGGAATATCCAGACGCTCGCGATATTTGGCCACCGTGCGACGTGCTATAGGTGCTCCGCGCTCGGCCATAAGCTCGCAAATACGACGGTCGCTCAACGGCGCTTTAGGGTCTTCGCCCGAGATAATCGAGCGCATAGTTTCCAATATCTGTATCGTGGAGGTGTCCGAATCCTCGATGGGTCGCTCATTGAAGAACATCTTCAGCGGCCATACGCCACGTGCCGTGGCCACGTATTTGCCTGCACACGCGCGCGAAATTACGCTGAGGTCCATGCCCGTGATACCGCCTATATCCTTAAGTATCATAGGCCGTATCAGGCGTTCTTCGCCACCGGCGGCGAAGAAAGGCTGTTGCAGCGACACGATGGTGCGCATCACTCGCAGCAACGTGTCGTTACGGCGTTGTACCATCGAGATAAAGGTGTTGGCATCTTCCACCTTATGGCGTACGAATAACGCCGCATCGCGACGTCGCGCATCGGCACGCGACATCTTGGGCGCATCGGCAGGAGCCGTCGGTACAGACGCCACAAAAGACTGCTCCAAAGCCAAAGCCGGCAGCCGCTGATTGAGCGAAACGCTGAAACGACCGCTACCGAGGTATTCGACGGTGAAATCGGGCGTAATATGCTCCAAACGATCATCCGGCGCCTCGCCGGCATTAGTACCTCCGGGCTTGGGGTCAAGGCCTCGTATGACCTCTATTGCTCGGCGCAAGTCTTCATCGCTTACGTGCAATCGTGCTTTCAGTCGGTCGTAATGCTTGTGCGTGAGCAGGTCGAAATGCTTGTCTACAATCTCGGTAGCGACGCGCAGGTCAAATGTCTTGGGCGCACGTCGCCGCAACTGCAGCAATAGGCAGTCGCGCAAATCCGTAGCGGCAATACCTGCCGGATCCAACGACCGCACTACATCAAACGCACGCTGCATATCCGCCTCCGGCACCTCCACGCCCTCGGCTATCGCAATATCCGATGCTATAGCGCTGAGCGAGCGCGACATACGTCCGTTGGTATCTATATTACCAATAATATATGTAGCGGCAAGGCGCACCTTATCATCAAGCGTATACTCGGCCAATTGAGCCAAAAGCGAATCAGCCTGACTGGCCACGTCCGCATTGGATTCCATAGGAAATGATGACGACGAATCACCGCCTCCCGAGCGAGCGCGATAAGGCGTCTCAGGTGCATCAAAAGGCACATCCTCGTCCGAGCCATAGTCGGCACGTTGCATCTCTTCGGCAGTCTCGCTCGAGCCGCCTTCGCCGCCCGAATCCTCACCTTCGGGGACATCATCGTGCCCCTCGGCACTTTCGTCCGGGTCTCCGGCCGCCAATGCGGGATTATCGTCAACCTCGCGACGCACCTTCTCCTCAATCTCGGGAGCGGTCATCTCAAGCATTCTTACATACTGCACCTGCTGCGGCGTCAACCGCTGCGTCATCGTCTGTTCCTGCTCAAGGTGTTGCTTTTCCTTCATATCCGTCGGATAAGTTTTCGCCTACAAAAGTACAATTTTTTTTGCTAATCGAGGCAGTACTACATTATTGTATCAGTCCCCCTATATTGAATAGCCAAGCACTGCATAGTTGCAACAATTATTGACATATATAGTTTTACGAGACTGTGCAACGCCAATTTAGACATTCGGGATATTGCGTTTTCGCCATTTCTGTATCAGGGCGGACATGTCATCGGGTATCGGCGACTCGAAAAACATCGGCTGACGTGTCACCGGATGCACAAACCCCAATGTACGGGCATGTAGTGCCTGCCTCGGACAGATTTCCATACAATTGGCGATAAAGTGGTTGTACGATGCCGAGCGAAGTCCGCGTAATATTTGGTCGCCGCCATAACGTGCGTCATTGAACAGCGGATGTCCAAGGTGCTTCATGTGCACACGTATTTGGTGTGTACGCCCGGTTTCGAGGACACATCGCACCACCGAAACATATCCCAGGTCTTCGAGTGTATGGTAATGGGTGACAGCGTGCTTGCCGTGTTCGGCATCGGTCACCGCCATCTGTAGACGGTCACGCACATTTCGGCCTATATAGGTATCCACTGTCCCATCGGGCGGCGAAGGCACACCCCAGACCACTGCCACGTACTCGCGTCGCGTGGTCTTGGCAAAAAACTGCCGACCGAGATTTGTCTTGGCGTCAGGAGTCTTGGCCACGACCAACAGCCCGGAGGTGTCCTTGTCGATACGGTGTACAAGGCCCATACGCGGGTCCGAGGCATCGTATCCCAGGATGTTGCGAAAATGCCACGCCAGGGCGTTGACCAGCGTGCCGTCGTAATTGCCGTGGCCCGGATGCACGACCATACCCGCCGGTTTATTGACCACGAGTACGGTATCATCTTCGTATACGATATCCAGCGGAATATCCTGTGCCACAATCTCGAAGGTGTGGCGCGGCCGGTCCATAACAATCTGTACGACATCCAAAGGTTTGATGCGATAATTGGACTTGACGGGACGGCCGTTGACCCATATACATCCTGCATCGGCAGCCATCTGAATACGGTTGCGCGAGGCATGTTCCATACGCAGCACCAGAAATTTGTCTATACGCACCAATTGCTGGCCCTTGTCAGCTACAAAACGGAAATGCTCGTACATTCCGCCGGGCTGCAATCCTTGTGCATTGTCGTGGCCACCGGCTTCGGCTTCGTCGTCCTCGTCGAAGTCTTCGTCAAGGATATCTTCGTCCTCCGAGTCGGGAGCATCCCCGGCCATATCATCTACCGTCGGGCGAAAGTCATCGCCATTGTCGGCCATCTCAACGTCGGCCATAGGTCAATCAAACATCGAGGGTGAGTCGTCCGGTTGCTCGGGTTCTTCCGAGCTTTGAGTGTCGGTACTATCAGCCAATACGGCATTGACAGCATCGTCGATGGTCTCGTAGACGGGATTTGCAGCCTTGCCCACTTCCAAAATGATGGTGGCAGTCACCGGAATCTTGTCGCCGAGTTTTATCGGCTTACCGTCCGCCTTGATGGACAAGACAAGGTCCTCGTAATCGCTGGGTACCAAAATCATGTGTATATTGCGTATGCCGTGCGACTTGAGATAGGATACGGCTTGCTTGCTTGATGTATCGGTCAAGGGCACATCCAGCACAAATTGCTGTGGCGAGAAGGACACAATGGTCAGGTAGACTTCACGTCCGGGCTTGACTACGGCTCCGGGCTTCGGGTAGACATCCACCACCTGACCTGGGCGTTTGCTCAAGTCATAGATGCTGTCGCCGATGACTGTCTCCAAGTCAGCCTCGTCCAGTACCGCCATAGCTTCGTCGTACGTCAAATCCTTGACATTAGGCACCACCGTTTTGGCGCCGTGATGCGTCCATAGATCTACAAAAAGCAGACCTATATATACCATCACCGGGACGGCGACAACCATCAGTATTGCGTTGCTCAAAATGGGGTGCTGCTTCCAAAGCCGCTTGGCCAGGCCTTGCACCTTGTTGCTTGGATGCGTGTTTCTGTCTGTCATTGTTCGGATAGTGCTGGGTGTCACGGATGCCGATGAGCACCCGTTTGCATTACACAAAGGTACGAATATATCCTAATACATCAAAATCCGATGAAAACTGCCGCTATTTTCGGAGCCGCGTATGCCGAGATTTTAGTATTTTTGCACTCGATAAAGGCGCAAATCCATGTGTGCACGCCCGCAACGACGCACAAGCACACGGATACGCGCACGTACATCTTGAATAACTATACGCATCTTTCACACTATGGGAAAAAGTATATTTGTAAGCGGCATCGACACCGATGCGGGCAAAACATACGCCACTGCATGGCTGCTGCGCCAATATGCCTCGAAAGGCATACGTGCCATCAGCCAAAAATTCATCCAAACAGGCAATATCGGCCACAGCGAGGATATAGATGCTCACCGCCGTCTCAGCGGCACCGGGATGCTACCCGAAGATTCCGAAGGACTTACCGCCCCGGTAATATATTCCTTCCCGGCATCGGCGCAACTGGCAGCGCGCCTCGACGGAGACCGTCCCATCCCGTTGGAACGCATCGATGAAGCGCGAGCCCAACTCGAACGCCGCTATGACATCGTACTCGTCGAAGGTGCCGGAGGGCTGATGGTGCCCATCACCGACGACTTCATGGCCATAGACTATGCGGTGACGCGTCACCTGCCCGTAGCCTTGGTTACCAATAGCCGACTGGGGTCTATCAATCATACGGTATTGTCACTCGAAGCCATAGCCTCGCGCGGTCTGCAACTGCACTGTGTGCTCTACAACACCTTCTTGGACTCTACCGACCGCCTTATTGCCGAGGATACACGCGCTTTCATCGAACGGTATGTCGCACGCCACTTCCCCGGCACTCCGATATACGACGTCCCCACCCTTCAATGATCCGCCCGTAGCGGACGTCATCAGCCATCCACGGTCTACAAGCTTGAGTAAGCTCACCTCCGGTTTGAGTAAACCCACCTACAGGTTTGAGTAAGCACACCTCCGGTTTGAGTAAACTCACCTCAGGCTTGAGTAAGCTTACCTCAGACACGCTGAATGAAACTCTACCCACTACCGGATTCGCCGCAATCGTATTCTTTCGAACAATCGAATTACGCGGAAGAACTATAAAACAGTAGAGCGCAGACGCCATTTGACGCCTACGCTCTGCTGTTTAATCTACTGATTAGAGATATTATTTCACGCCAAGTTTGGCTTTGACATCGGCGGTGATATCCTTGACATCGGCGCCGACGTATACGGGCAGTTCCTGTTGGAAAATGAAGGTATATCCACCTTCCTGGCCTACAGCCTTGATGGCTTCGTGAATCTTTGTTTCGATGGGAGCCAGAAGGGTCTGCTGCTGTTTCTGCAGGTCCTGCTGAGCGGTCTGACGGAACTGCTGCATCTTCTGGTCAAGTTCCTGAAGTTCTTTTTCGCGACGTTCCTTGATGGCTGCGGGGGTGTCGGCAGCCAGTTGCTGATACTCGCCGAACTGTTTGTTGAATTCGTCCTGCAGTTTCTTGAATTCGTCTTCGTATTTCTTGCTGGCTTCGCTGAGCTGGTTGTTGGCAGCCGTAGACTCGGGCATAGCGGTGAAGATGCTGTTAGCGTCCACTACGCCGAACTTCTGAGCGGCGGCGGGAAGGGCAATGGCCACAGCGGCCAAAGCGATTGCGATTTTCTTAATCATGATGGTTTTTGGTTATAAATATTTATTGTTAATTATCATTGTGATATGTCGCATTTGGTTGTAAATAGCGACATTATTTGGATGTTGCATAACCCATCTTGGCCAGCACATCGTTGCTGACATCTATTTGGGGCGAAGCATATATGATGTCCGAAGATGATGCGCGGTCCAATACAGCCTGAAATCCGCGTTCCTGCGCCAGTTTCTTGACGGCATTGTATACATCGTCTTGTATAGGTTTGAGGAGGCTCTCACGCTTTTTCTCCATTTCTCCTTGGGGGCCGAAGTATTTGTAGCGCAATTCGGTGACCTCTTTTTCTTTGGCTACGATCTCTTCCTCACGTTTCTTTACCTGTTCTTCGGTAAGAAACACTTTGTCTGCCAAGTATGTCTGATAGAGGTTTTCAGCCTCTTTGCTCTTGTTTTCGACTTCTTTTTGCCAGCGTTGAGACAGTTGGTTGAGTTGTTCGTTTGCCATCTCGTAGGAGGGCACATTTTTCAAGATGTACTCCATATCGATGAGTGCAAACTTCTGCGCAGACGCACCTAAGGTGGCGGCTGCGATTACGAGTAATGTCAGGAGTGTTCGTTTCATTGTCTTATGAATTGAATGCTTGTATATTCTTTAGACGACGCTCATGCTACAAGGTTTAGCGGCACAGCAAAATGTCTTGTTAGAATTCTTGTCCGAGGATAAAGTGGAAGTGGCTTCCGCCGCGCTCGCCGAAGACTTTATCAAAGCCGTAAGCCCAGTCAATACCCATCATACCCACCATAGGCAGGAATATGCGGACACCGACGCCGGCGCTACGCTTGAGCGTAAAGGGATTGAAGTCCTTGACCGAAGTCCATGCGTTGCCGGCCTCGGCAAAGGCCAATGCGTAAATTGTGGTGGTCGGCTGAAGCATAAGCGGGAAGTGAAGTTCGACACCGAAGCGAGTGTATGCGTAACCTTCGCTGCGGTACGGAGTGAATTGACCGTTGTCATATCCTCGCAGGGCGATGGTCTCGGTAGCGTAGGTGTAGCTGCCGGACATACCGTCACCACCTACATAGAAGGTCTCGAAGGGGGTCTTGAGCCATTTGTTGTAGCTACCCAAAAGGCCGATATCGGCACGGGTCATCAAGACGGGAGTCCACGTTCCGTTGGCGTTGGCCAGCGGGGTGTAGGTGCGCGATTTGAAGCGTAACTTCCAGTATTCAATCCAGCGATACAATTCTTTCTTGGAGGCTGTGGTATTTTCCTTGGAGAGCTTTTCCCAGTCTTTATGTCCGGAGAACAGCGATGCGGGGGGTGTCAACTGCAAGTTGAGCGAGAAGGACGAACCGCTACGTGTGTACAGCGGGTTGTCTATGGACGAACGGGCCAATGTCAAGCCGAGGACTATGGCATTTGACGTACCGTTGTTCATATAATAAAGGTATTCCCAATTTTTGAGATAGTACCAGTTGTAACCCAATTCGGCTGTGAAAGTGAAGTAGTCGTCAGGCCAGTTAAGGCGTTTACCGAAGCCGATGTTTACGCCCACCATTTGCAGTACCTTATTGGGGTCGTAAGCGTTCTGATAGTTGTAGTTATAGTCGTAGTATCCACCTGTACCATAGTAGCTGTAGGCATTTTGCCACTGGCTGTTGTAGTACGAGGAGTTGACACCCGTCTGGCGGCTGTAGTATGCGGACACCTGCAACGAGTTGGGGCGCTTGCCTCCGAACCACGGGTCAAGGAACGACAGCGAATATGCCTGGTAGTAGCGGGCATTGGTCTGCGCACTGATCGTAAATGTCTGACCTTCGCCCTGCGGAATAATACCCTTATAGGTGCTGGGGTGTAACAGGTTCTTAATCGAGAAGTTGGTAAATTTGAGTGAGAGTTTACCGATAATACCGGTCTGACCCCAACCCATGGAGAACTCTATCTGGTCATTGGCTTTGGACTCGAGGTTGAGGACTACATCCACGGTACCGTTTTCCTCGTTGGGCTGTATGTCCGGCATCATATTCTCGGGGTTGAAGTGTCCGGTTTGGGCAATTTCGCGCAACGAGCGCATAAGGTCGGACTTGCTGAAGAGTTCGCCGGGCTTGACGCGCAACTCGCGACGTACCACTTTCTCGTACAGGCGGTCGTTGCCGTTGATGACGACATTATTAATGCGGGCTTGGGGTCCTTCGATCACACGCATTTCCAGCGAAATGCTGTCGCCTTGAATATCTTTTTCGATAGGTACAAGCTGGAAGAAGAGATATCCGTTGTCCATATACAGCGAATTGACTGCATCGTCATCGGTACTCAGTCGCTTGTTCATGTACTTCTGGTTGTACACATCGCCGGGTTGCATACCCAGAACGCTATTGAGCACGGCATTGGGGTACACGGTATTGCCCACCCAATTGATGTCCTTGATGAAGTACTTCTTGCCTTCGTCTACATTTATATATACATCGACCAGTTTTTCGTTATAAGGCACCACGCTATCGCTTACGATGACGGCGTCACGGTAGCCCTTTTCGTTATACTTTTCGATGATGCGGTTGAGGTCATCGCGGTAGTCTTGTTCGACAAACTTCTTTTGGCGGAAGAGGTTGACCAACTTGTTTTTTTCGTTGGTTTTCTTCATGGCGCGCTGTATCTGATTGGAGGACAGCACGCTGTTGCCGGTGATATATATTTTGTGCACCTTGACCTTGCTGCGCTTGTCCACGGTGATATCCACTATCATCTGATCGCGGTTGCTGAGGTCCTCGTGGAGAGATACAGACACCTTGGCATTTCCGAAGCCTTTGTCGGCGAAGTATTTACGTGTAATGCGTTCGACGCGGTTGACGATATTCTGCGTGATTTGGTTGCCCTTCATCAGTTGCAGCATCTTCTGGAGGTCTTCGCGTTCGCCTTTTTTCATTCCGATGTAGTTGACTTCGGAAATACGGGGCTGTGTACGCAGTTCCAGTTCGAGCCATGCCTTGTCGCCGCAGGTTTTGAGCACCTTGACGCGGGCCTGTGCAAAAAGGCCTTGTCGCATAAGTCGTTTGATGGCGTTGCTGAGGTCGTTTCCGGGAATTTCGAGTCGGTCACCGGCTTTGATGCCTGCATATCCGAGAATTATAAAGTCGTCATACGCCGGTGCTCCGGTGACTTTGATGTCGGCGATTTCGTAGGTGCGCGGCATGGCGCTGAACACCATCGTCGGGTTGTATATGGTGTCAGTACTATTGGTCGCGGACTGGGCGGCCACCGATGGGCAAGCCATCGCTGAAGCCATTACCAGTAGAATTGTCAGTAGGTTCGTGCGCATATATGTGTGAATGCTGTAAGCCGTATATGTTTCTTATTATATTGTCTCGGCGTGGACGTCCAGAGCGTCCGCGTCGGTGATATTATCGTGTGTCGTCAATGCATTGCGTGCCTGCTCTCCGGTGAGACCGAAGCGACGTTCGCGCAGCATATATTTATGTATAATTTCCTCAAACTCAGCCGTCGAGAATGCCGGCCAGTATGTATCGGTCACAAAAATTTCGGCATAAGCCGCTTGCCATAGCAGGAAATTGCTCAGTCGCATATCGCCTCCGGTGCGTATGACGATGTCCGGGTCGGGATACTGTGCCGTAGCCAGATACGAGCTTACGGTTTCCTCGTTGACCGACGGCGCATCCAGTGTTCCGGCAGCAGCGTCTATGGCTATACGTCTTGCGGCCTGAGCTATCTCCCAGCGCGACGAATAGCTGATGGCCAAAATGACCGTAAGACCGGTACAGGCCTCGGTATCGGCCATGCACTTGTCCAAACGCTCCATAGCAAATGCCGGGATGCGACCGCGGTCGCCTATAAGGCGTAAGCGTACGTTGTTGCGTATCATTCCGGGGGTCTCTTGTTCGATGGCCGAAACTATCAAGTGCATGAGCATACCCACTTCCTCGGGCGGACGATTCCAATTCTCGGTGCTGAAGGTGTACAGCGTCAGGAACTTGATGCCCATATCCGAAGCGGCTTGCGTGATGCGGTGCACCGTGGCAACGCCCTCGACATGACCCGCCGAGCGGTCCAGCCCTTGTGCCAAAGCCCATCTGCCGTTGCCGTCCATGATGACGGCCACGTGACGGGGCAGTGTATTGGTGACTTTAGTGGTCATTGCTGTATCTATTTGATCAATCGACATAATGGCACGTCTCGCAGCGGCGTCCGAATTCGTAGGTGACACCTATCTGAAACCGCGAATACCAGTCGTTGTTCTTGACAAAGGATGATTTTATGTGATGCAAGTCGCTGAGGTCCTTGCCATCTACGTGGTCGCCGAAAGCCTTGACCATCATAAATGAGGCGCTCAGATTCCAGCGTTCATTAATCTTATAGCGGACACCGAAGCCCATAGGGAGTGTCGTAGCCCACGCCGTATATCCATCGCTGCGAGCCATACATAGGCCTACGCCAAGTGTCAGGTATGGCGTCCATCGCTTCATTTTCTTATAGGTCTCGCCTATGCCGTAGCTGAAGAAATTGAATTCGACATTGCCTTCGAGGTCATAGACCTGACTCTTGAAGGAATATGTAGCACCTTCGGGCAGCACATTGTCCATACCCGAGGTATCGCCGCTCAAAGTCTGTATGCCCAGACGACCGCCGAAGTACCAGCGGCTGTCATATTGATAGGCAAACGACCCCGAGGCTGTAAATCCGGGATGTTTGAGTAGATTGGTGGACGCGTCACCCAGGTATCCGCTCATACCGGCGGCGATGCCGGCGCTGAATTTGTACGGGGTTTCTTGGGCGTATGCCGTGGTCGTAGCCATACATATAGCGACAATGGCCGGACATAATGCCCGACACCACCGTCCCAAACGGCTTGGCTGTCTGTATTGTCGCGTCCCTTCGGCCATTTATTGCAGCGGTTTGAAAGTAAAGCGCATTATTGTGCCACGCCATACGGTGTTGTACAAGTTGCCGTAGACGTTCTTGCCTCCGAATATATATATGTAGGGGCATTCCCATGTGCTGACGGGTTTGACCGCCATAGGCGAAGCCTCACGCGACACCATCGGAACAAGCATAGGCGATACTGCCGGAGTGGCTAAGGCTCGCCAATTCAAGGCGGTAGTCGATGCGGCGCTAATGGTCGACGAATACACAAATCCGCGAGCGTCATAGCGCAGCGGCAAAGTCTTTTTATCTATCTGTTGCAGTTGGTCGGCTTTGTCCCAGTGCATTCCGAAGTCATGCGATACAAATACCGTGTCATTGAGCGTTCCGTCGGAGCAACGTCCCATCATAGCCAGCAGCACCGACTGCTTGTCTATGAGCCATGTGGTGGTATCCACGGCCGTCACGAAATACGGTACGACCACCGGATCCTCGATTCCGTAGTTCAGCGGACGACGGCTAATCTTGGCCCATGACTGTCCGTCATAGCCCCAAGTGTCGGCGCTGAGTTTTCCATCGGCGCGACGTCCACCGGTAAGCAGCAACAGCGGCTTTGATGACCAATCATAAGCGTAATTGACGGTCTGCGAGGCACCGCGTACGGGGAATCCGTCTTCCAGCTGCGTATTGGGACGTCCGTCGGCCGGATAGTACGCGTGGTAGTACTTGCCGCCATCGTGCACACAGCCCATCAAAACTTTGCCGTAATTGCCGTAGATATTAAGCCAACGCTGTGCAGTAGCGCTCCAGGATGCTCCGTCCGCGCTGGTGTAGAGGTTACCCTCGCCGTCGAGGACATACAAGGCATCATCGGTGGCACTAAAGCTGCTTATTACGGGTTTGAATGTGAAGTTGGGAGTAATATATTGCCATGTATCGGCAGGATTTACAGCCTTGGCCAAGCAATATTCCCCTTGGTATTCGGTGAGGCAATAGATGGCCGAAGCGGTAGCGGCGGCATTTCCGTCATTGGGTACAATGTACCGCGAAGGCAGGTTGCCGACCTCGGCGCGAGTCCATACCAGCGAGTCGCTTTTGACCGCATGGACATTAATCTTGATGGTGTACGAGCGCTCGAACGTGCCGTCCACCGACACAATACGCAGGCGTACCGGGCCATTGCTGAAGTCCACGGTATCACCCGTATGCTTGATGTAATCTATGACCGTATCGGTGGTACCGGGGCGCGGAACGTGCAATTCGGCCACGGAAGCACCGCCGGTCGTAATCATCGGGCGAAGTTTATTGATCGGCGTGCCGTAAGGCAGCGAGTCTGCATTGTATATCAGCGCATTGGCCAAGTCTATAGAGAAGTATACCGAATCCAAATTGGGCAAAATTTTGGAATCCTCGTAAAGTTTGAAGTCGGTAACGGTAGCCGAAGAATATGCCGGAGCATCGGGATTTTCATCGGCCTTGCTGTTGCAGGCGGCGATGCCGACGGCAGCGGCTGCAAGCAGTATGTAGTGCAATGGTTTGTGCATACGTGGTGTTCTTTTATTTTCTAACTTGCAAAGTTATCATTTTACGCCCACATTCACAACCTTATGACGGCAAAACAGCACGTCGAGAGCCGTTTTTATAGGTTTTTAACGCGCCCGCGGAAGCGGTTCGCATACCACAGTACCGAGTTTGCTCCATCGTGCTGCACTGCCGTGGGTACGCCCTCGATACGCGGCGCCGATGCACCGCCTTTTTCGGCCAAAATGACGTCCGTAGCGACCTCGACACGAGCCGCATCCCATATTCCACTTGCGATAAAGGCTGTCAGGACGTGTTCGCCGCCCTCGACCAAGAGCGAGGTGATGCCTGAGCTATACAGCCGCGTCAACAATTCGCTCACCGAAGCGTCGCGGCACACCTCTACCGGTTCGATTGTACATGATAAGTCGTTTTGGTTCAGGTGTCCGGAGCGATCCCAAACCAGCGGCTTAGGATTGCGACCTTCCCATAGGCGTACATCCAGACGTGGATGGTCCGAAAGCATTGTGCCACTACCTACAAGGATTGCATCGTGCAGTGCGCGTTGACGATGCACCAATACCGATGTCAGCGGCGTGGACAATCGCACCGGGCTTCCGCCCGTCAATCCGATATATCCATCGGCACTCTGCGCCCATTTGAGCGTGACATAGGGGCGCCCGTTCTCATGTGCGGTAAAAAAATGCGCATTGAGAGCGCGGCACTCGGATTCGAGCACTCCGGTACATACTTCAATGCCTGCATCACGCAGCATAGCTATACCCCGCCCTCTAACCTTGGCAAACGGATCGACAGCGCCAACGACTACTCGACGAAAACGTTTGCGTATCAGCAACTCGGCACACGGGGGCGTTTTGCCGTAATGAGAGCACGGTTCAAGGGTGACGTATATGGTCGAATGTTCCAACAGATGTTCGTCACTCGGACGCACCGAAGACACAGCATTGACTTCGGCATGCCAACTGCCGTAACGGCGATGCCAACCCTCGCCTATCACGCGCCCGTCGGGGCTGACAATAACGGCGCCGACCATCGGGTTGGGCGAAACGTATCCTTGTCCGAGAGCCGCCAATTCAAGCGCACGGCGCATATATTTTTCGTCTGTAGGCATGGAATTTTTCTGAATATCGAATGTATTATACGGTTTTACGCACTTTTGCAGGGCCGGCCGGAATGTATATCTACTTCACAAACAACATATTCACTATCGCAGGAAAGTAGGTGCCGGGAGATAGAATCCGAAGCTGAGTCCGACATTCCAATTCTTGGAGCCATCACCGGTGACATAATTGACGTATCCGGCAATGGTGGCAAAGGGCAGAGCATAAGACAATTGCGCCTCGCCAAAAAATTGTATGCCATCAAACCATCCTCCCTGGCGCGAGCCCAGCCCGTCACCGCGAGTGCCTATATCGGTCTGCTCGATAGGACGCAAAGGTGCAAAAACGTTGGCCACGACACGTGCCGACAGAGCGCTGTTGACCTTGTAGACAGGCACCAGACCGGCCGCAAGATAGGACGTAGCGCGTAGTGTGGGGTTGAACACTCCGGCAGTAGAGGCCGTCGGCACAAAGGCCGGTGCATCAGATATATCGGCGCTGTAAATGCCGGTGAGCTTACGCGTAGACAGAAGCATATCACCGGTCAGGCCCAATGAGAAATGGCGTCCCATAGGCCAATAATTGGCTGTACGGATGCCCAGTTGGATCCATCGAGGCGATGTTTCGCGGTCGCCGTAGCCCAGTATGCCGTCATAACTGTCATACCATTGGTGTCCGAGTACGCCCATAGCGCATAAATCGTACGAGCTGCCTTCGGTGGGATACTGAATATTATCCAATGAATTGGACGTGAAGCGTACCAACGCTTGACCGAGACTGTAGGTGGAGCGATCGCGACCGATATTGTCCATATCGCTACCCAGGCCCGACCCCTGACGAAGCATATTGCGGTAGAAGGACGAACGCAGGTAGCCGTAGCCTACCCCAAAGCTTAAGCGACCGCGACGCGTGGCGGCAAAATCCCAATGCAGACGAGCCATATATTCGCTGTGGATGTTGAAGGTCGGAGCATCTGTCTGATAGAACAAGTGTTCGCTTTCGTAATACTTGCTTCGCGAAGCCACGGCATCCAATCCCAATGTCGAAGGTACGGCGCTTTTGAGCACCAGCGAGGTCTTGGCATGCGCCGCAAGGTAACTCTGGCCAAGCCAAGCGTCCAGTCCGGCGTTGACGCCCGAATAGCTCATGGTCTTGTAATCTATCTCGGCAAAGATGTAATTATTGGTCGAAGATGTCAGATAGCCCCCTACCCCGATATTGATATTATTGCGTACAGCGGCCCGAAGATCCATAGCAAAAAGCCCGGTACTGTCGTTGTAGATTGCATGCGGCGACAAGTCACGCAAGCGTCCGAGCGAAATCGCTCGGTAAAAGGCCTCACGGGCGCGGTCTACGCTTATAGTATCCGCATTTGCGCCATCGTGATGACGACCGCGGAAGACATATTCGATATACGCATTTTGGCGCGGCGTACCGCCACTGACGCTGATGCTGTCAAAGCACAACTCGGGGGTGGCTGCCTTGAAGGCCATACGTCGGGTCTGACGGGCCACTGCCGGAACACGCGTATGTATTCGTCCTTTTATCGAATCCATCATAGACATGGCCGTATCGTAGCCTATGCGATATATCTGCCAGGCTTTTTCCCAGTCCAGCAGTCCGAAATTGTGCAGGTCCACTTTGACCTTGACGCCACGTGCCGGATCCATAGAGTAGTCTTGCTGATGCATCACCAATTTATCTATCTGATCCATAAGCGAAGTTTGCGGTCCGGTAGCAGGTGTGGAAACGTCCACGCCCACCATAATATCCGGTGCAAAATCGGTACTCATAACGTCCACCGGGAAGTTGTCGAAAATGCCGCCGTCATACAGCAACCGCCCGTTCACACGTATGGGCTGAAACACTATGGGGAAGGTCATCGATGTGCGGATGGCATCACCGAGACTACCGCCCGAGTGCACCACCTTATGCTGGGCTTCCACATCGGAAGCCACACATCGGAAGGGAACAAATAATCGGTCAAAATTGCCGCCGCACTGCGCCGTATAGGGCGCAAACAATTCCATGAAAGCGAAGTTCATAGGCAGCGGCGAAATAAGCGAGGCTGCCACCGAAGAGTGACGTGCCGTGCTATCGCCGGGCGCCACAGGAATGGTGAGCATGGACGATGTCGGCTCGTCTCGACTGAAGTAATAGACGTATGCCGGATCGGTCTTTCCCGAACTCCAATATGAAAATCCGGGACTCGTGAGCAGTTCCATCATTTCTTGCGGCGTATATCCGGCTGCATACAGACCGCCGACGATGGCACCCATACTGGTGCCGGACACGTAGTCTATAGGTATATCGTTTTCTTCCAAAGCCTGTATCACGCCTATATGAGCTATGCCCTTGGCACCGCCGCCGCTGAGGACAAGTCCCACGGCCTGACGCGAGGTATCGGATGATGTCGAGGGAACACCCTGCATCGGCGCCGATGCGCCATACATAGCGGTCCAAACGCCGACAAGGCAAGCGGCGATGCCGATGCGCATTGCCGTATATTTCAACGATATGTGTCTTTTTGCTTTTTGCATCTGTAGTCGTATGTTTCTATTCGGATGCAAAGGTACATTTTTCCGCCGTAAAGGGCAACACCCGACAGCACGGGGCGAGACCATCGTATGCTATTTACTGCGACATCGCAATAGATTGGACGTCATGGTACACGTCTCAACACCCTGATTTAGGCATAGCGTCTACGTGCATACGACATTCGGCACAGTCAAAGGTCAGGCGAAGCAGTTCCACGGAGGCAGACACGGTCTCGGAAATCGGACGCAGATACAACTGTCGCGGTAATTGCGTCCCTTCGGGCGTGCGCAGACATGCACCCATCTCGCGACGCAGACAGTAACGGCAAGTCATCACTCGCACCGGGCGTGTGCCGTCCGGCATATCTATCTCCATAGCGGGCTCGATTTGGGCAGCACCGTGTGCCTTGTAAAACTCGCGTGCCCGATCATTAGCCACATTATCGTGGAAAGTCAAGTTCCTACCCTCCAAAGCATTGACGTCAGCCGTATCGGCACGTCGAGTTTCGATGGGACGCACGGCGGCCGCATCGCGTTCCTGCATTTCGAGAGCATGGCGACGTAATGCCGTAAGAGCTTTGGCCGGGACAAATTCGTCGGAATCCAAAGCATCTTCCAGGCCCGCGAGTGTGTATATCGTATCTCCAAGACGAGACATAAGTGAGGCTCGTACAGTGTCTTGCGGTGTACGTGCCTGCTGACGCGGCACTTCGTCAAGTACGGCTGTAACGGCGGCCGATCGTCCGCTGTCTTTCACGTCCAAGGCAATGCGGTTGTCGTCAATGCGGCGCAGCGACATAGTGATGGGGATGCGGCGCTCGGCACCGCGAGCAAGTGCGTCTTCGAAGGCTTTGTCGTAATTGCGGTAAAGCACCGTACCGATGCGTAGCGGTTCGACAGGTCCGGCAGGGAAAATCGTCGATGAATCCGAGCTGACACGATTGACTCGAAATCCGCGATATTCGCGATTGTCATCGAAGTATCCAAGTCCGTCACCGTTGGCGAGGGGAACGTCTGTATGTACCCGTATGCCCGGTCCACGGCCTCCGGCGACACGAGCTACCGGAACTCCTACAAATTTAGGGGTATCCCAAGAGGCGGTTTCGCCCTTGCCGGGCATAGTGCCGTCAATAAAGTATCTTGTAAAGCCGCGGTTGAATGCACGCATTACATCGGGCTCGAAAGCCGGCACTGAAATTCCGGCCGAAGCACGACGATAGCGACCGTTCGAGGCGGCGATGACCGCATCCAAAGCCTGCGAATAGGCGGCCGTCACATTGGCCACGTATGATGCACTCTTAAGGCGTCCTTCGATTTTGAACGAGGAGATGCCGGCATCGGCCATGGCTGCGAGGTCACTCATACGATTGAGGTCGCGTAACGACAGCAGGTGCCGCCCTTGTATCAGGACCCGGCCTTCATCATCCACCAAATCATAAGGCAAGCGACACATTTGGGCGCAGCAACCGCGATTGGCGCTACGGCCGCCGGCAACAAGACTGGCACGGCAATCGCCGCTGTAGCACACGCATAATGCGCCGTGTACAAAGGCCTCGAGTGAAGTACCTCGCGGCACTTCTTGTGCATAACGACGGATATCTTCCAAGGATAATTCGCGCGGTAGCACTATCTGACCGAATCCGGCCTGAGCCAGAAAACGCGCTTTCTGCGGCGTACGTATGTCGCACTGCGTGCTGGCGTGCAGCGCTATAGGAGGTAAGTCCATACGCAGCAACGACATATCTTGTACGATAAGGGCATCCACGCCTGCACGGTAGAGTTCCCACACCATACGTTGCACGTCATCCAACTCGTCGTCATATATTATTGTATTGACGGTCACGTAGATGCGAGCAGCATAACGATGAGCATATTGGCAGGCGCGGCGAATATCTTCTATGCTGTTGGCCGCCGCAGCCCTTGCGCCATGCGAAGGAGCGCCCATATACACGGCGTCCGCGCCGTGGTCTATGGCGACAATGGCCGTATCGGCATCACGCGCCGGAGCCAAAAGTTGCAGCGACCTCGGTGTCGCTTCCGCCGACCGAGAGAGCGCGGCTACGTCCTTGGCCGGGGAGTCATTCGCGGAGTGTTCGGCGCTGTCCGACTTCGTAGTTTGGGCTGATTGTATATGGCTCATTTTTTCTTTTTGACTGAAAAGCCGAAGAACCCGATATTGCGTCCCATAGCGTAGTACTTGCCATGGCAGTAGACAAGCATTTCGAGACGCCCCATATCCAGCGCTCCGGTGGCCGGGTCGATATATGCGTCATCGGCCAATACGTCCAGGACCTCGGCAATGAATAGGTCGTGCGTACCCAGATGCATGATATCTCGCACACGGCACTCGATGCTCACGGGGCTTTCGGCCACGCAGGGACATGCAACGGCCACGCCCGGAGCACGTGTGAGCGAGCACGCGGCCCATTTGTCCTGATCGCGTCCCGAACGCACGCCGCAGTAGTCGGTGGCGCGTGCCATATCAGCGGTGGTCAGATTGACGGTAAACTCCATACTTTCCTTAATCAGACCGTAGGAGTAGCGGCAGGGGCGTACCGAAATGGAAAGCATCGCCGGGTCGGAGCATATCGTCCCGGTCCAGGCTACGGTGAATAGATTGTTTCGGTCGGCATTGCCACAGCTGACCAATACTGCAGGCACGGGATTGAGCATTGTCCCGGCACGCCATACTTGCTTCACAATATATGTGCGTCCTTGCCTGCGACGCTACAGGTGCAATAGTGACAACTGATGACCACCGGGTCGCGTGATACGACATGGAAGTGGGTGTCCATAGGCTCGTTGTTGGTGATGCATTTGGGATTGGCGCAACGTACAATGCCTATAATATCATCCGAGAGGGTGACAGGACGTTTTTCGACGACCTCGTAGTCGCGTATGATATTGACCACGGCCGTAGGTGCGAATAGGGCTATACGGTCCAGTTCGTCTTGTGAAAATTCGACGTCCGCAACCTTGATGATGCCTTTTCGCCCGAGTTTGCTACTTTGCAGATTGTAGCCGATGGTGACGTATTTGTCCATGGACTCGATGCCGAGCACGCGCACGGCCTTGAAGAGCGCTGCCGACGGTATATGGTCGATGACGGTGCCGTTGCGCAGGGCGGCTACGGCAAGTTCTTTTTTATCGCAAGTCATAGTGTGTTCTGTTATTTGGAAATCTGTATTCAGATATCGGCCGGATCTATGCCCAGTGCGCGGCAGATGATGGCTTGACGCGCATACAAGCCGTTGCGAGCCTGTTCAAAGTAATATGCGTGAGGGTTGTCGTCGACGTCACGGTCTATCTCGCCCACGCGAGGCAGCGGGTGCAGGATGCGCATATTCGGACGTGCGCCCTCAAGCATTGAGGCTTTGAGCGTGTAGCAGTTCTTGACACGTTCATATTCCATAATATCGGTAAATCGTTCGCGCTGAACTCGTGTCATATATATGATATCGCTGTTCTGTATCACCTCGGGCGAGAAGTCTGTATGCTCGCTGTAGCGTATGCCGTGAGTGCGGCAGAATTCGGTGTACTGCGCCGGCATCTGCAATTCGGGACACGCGACAAAGCGGAAGCGGCTGTCAAACCAGCGCATGGCTTGGAGCATCGAATGCACAGTGCGTCCGTACTTTAGGTCGCCCACAAGTGTTATGTCGAGGTCGTCGAGACGTCCTTGGGTCTTGTATATGGAATAGAGGTCGAGCATGGTCTGCGAAGGATGCTGGTTGGCACCGTCACCGGCATTGATGACGGGGACATCCGTAACTTCGGAAGCATAACGCGCCGCCCCTTCGAGGTGATGGCGCATAATGATCAGGTCGACATAATTGGACACCATCTTGATGGTATCCTTGAGAGTCTCACCCTTGGAGGTGGAGGTGTTGGCTGCATCGCTAAACCCGATGACACGTCCGCCAAGACGATTGACGGCGGTCTCGAAGCTAAGACGCGTGCGCGTGGAAGGCTCAAAAAACAACGTGGCCACGACACGACCTTCCAGCAGTCGCCGGTTAGGATTACGTTCAAAGCACGCGGCCTGTTCCAGCAGCGTCATAATCTCGTCGCGGCCGATGTCGGAGATTGATACAAGACTACGCATATTCATTGTTCGGTATATTATGAGATTGATGATGGATTCGTTGCCGTTGCCGGGCTCGGTGGCTTCAAGACTGTTAACGTCTTTTGTGCGCCTTGCACCTTCGGGATATGTCCGCCATTACGCATTACTCAAAAGTCTGCATCGGGCATGGGGCCGCCCAGAGGATCGTTGCCGCCTACAGTGGGACCTGACGATGAAGCCGACGGGGGTATCACTCCGGCGGAAGGAGTCGAGCTCACGGGTACCGCTGCGCCATTGTTCAGCGATGATTCCACGGAGTCGATATGGGTGACCGGGCGGTCTTCGTTAAGGTTTTCGAAGCGTGCAAAACGTTTGCGGAATCGCAGTTCGATATCGTCCACCGAGCCGCTACGGTGCTTGGCTACAATAAATTCGGCCAAGTCGCGAATGTCGCGGCCGTTGGCGTCGGTATCGCTATGCAAGTAGTACTCGGGGCGGTGTATGAAGCATACAATGTCGGCATCTTGTTCGATGGCGCCGGATTCGCGGAGGTCGCTCAATTGCGGTCGCTTGCCGTCCGTACGGTTTTCGACGCTACGGTTGAGCTGCGACAACGCTACTATGGGTATATCGAGTTCCTTGGCCAACTGCTTGAGCGAGCGCGATATCATACTGACTTCCTGTTCGCGCGAACCGAATTTCATTCCGGAGGCGTTCATCAGCTGCAAGTAGTCGATGATAATCATCTTGACTTGGTGCTCGCGGACAAGGCGGCGAGCCTTGGTGCGCAATTCGAAGATACTCAATGATGGAGTATCGTCAATGTATAGCGGCGCTCCGTTGAGGTTTTTGATGCGAGCCAGCAATTGTTCCCATTCCATAGGGGTGAGCTGTCCGCTCTTGATTTTGGAGCCGTCGATTTCGCAGACATTGGATATAAGACGGTTGACCAATTGTAGGTTGGACATTTCGAGCGAGAACACGGCTATGGGGGTGTTGTAGTTGATAGCCATATTCTTGGCCATAGAGAGGACAAAGGCTGTCTTACCCATGGCCGGACGCGCGGCGATGATGATAAGGTCGGAATTTTGCCATCCGGAAGTAAGCTTGTCCAGGTCGTGAAATCCGCTTTCAAGGCCCGAAAGGCCGGACGTACGGTTGGCCGCACTCTGTATCTGATTGAGAGCCTGGGTAATGACCGGGTCTATCTGGGTAACATCTTTTTTGACATTACGTTGCGAGATTTCGAAGAGGCGTCCTTCGGCTTCCTGCAACAGATCATCGACATCGTTGGTCTCGTCGTATGCCTTGCCTTCGATATTGGCTGCGAAGTTGATAAGTTCGCGCGCCAAGTATTTCTGTGCGACGATGCGTGCGTGATACTCGACGTGAGCGGCCGAGGTGATGCACGCCGTCAGTTCGGCGATATAGGCGGGACCGCCCACTTTGTCGAGGGTGTCGTTGGCGCGTAATTGCTCGATTACGGTAAGCATGTCTATGGGCTTCTGCGCCGCTGCGAGGGTCTGTATGGCCTCATAGACCATCTGGTGTTCGGGTTCGTAGAAGCTCTCGGGCTTAAGGAGGTCGCAGATCGTGGTATAGGCATCCTTTTCGAGCATCATAGCGCCCAATACGGCCTGCTCGAGCTCTTTGTCGCGCGGCACTATACGCCCTGCCGTGTCCTTGGGGCGGTCGTCGTTGCGGTTGTTGCGGTATCCGCCTTTGCTATATCTGTTTTCGTTGTTGTCCATTGTGTTTGCGTTGCTTAGAGAGATTCCCGTTTCGGGTCCGTATTTCGAGCGCTTTTGCGCACATCTTTTGGCGATACAAAGTTAACGCTAAGTCTGCGGACGCGACGCATATCCGGGCGACTTTTTATGGACATTTTATCAACATCCGCGGTCAACATTCGCGTATGAGTGTAAGAGCACGCCCCAGCCACGGCTGGGCCATGTCCGCGGGTTTGAGGACGTCTTCGCCGTAAGTCACTATGTCTATGTCTATGGCAACGTCACCATGTATATCGGGGCGATGGCGTCCATGTGTATCTTCGTAGTGACGCAGTTCTCGGTGCAACGCTTCGCTGGAGCAGGAACAGGTACCGGTGACGGCAATATTGACATAATCAGCCCCCACGCCGGTGTAAGACGGCGCACAAATAGCATCGCTGAAGTGTATGCCGGCGATGATACCACGCAGGTAGTCGCAGGCTTCATTGACGCGACGCCTGGCATCACGAGCATTGGAGCCTATGGTGAGCAGCACCGGAATATCTTGCGTAGTCGAGTTCATCGTAGGTTAGAGGTGGCGCGCGCGCAAGGTTAGCAGTGTGATTTCGGGCGTGGCGCCTATGCGTGCGGGGAAGCCCACGGTGCCGACACCTATATTGACATACAGCATGTGCGCGGGATCCTCATCGTAGAGACCTCCCCAATGGCGGTATCGGAATACAGCCGGAGACAGACCCAGCACTTCGATTTGCATGGCGTGGGTGTGACCGCTCAAAGTGAGAGCGAATTTTTGCTCATCGTGACGGAGGATGTCACGCTCCCAATGCGCAGGATTATGCGTCAGCAATATCTTGGCCGCACTGTCACTCGGTGTGGGATATGCGGCAGTCAAGTCTCCATAAGTTGCAAAGGGCGGATCGCCCACATTTTCGACGCCGACCAGCATAAGGCTGTCACCTTGGGCATTGCGCAAGACGTCATATTCGTTGTTGAGCATCTTCCACCCCATGCGTTTCTGCATGTCCTTGAGTGCCGAGACATCGGCTGCCTTGGCTGCAGCATCGGGCCAATCTTCGTAGTCACCATAGTCATGGTTGCCCATGATGGAATAGACGCCATAAGAGGCATGCAAACGGGCGAGCACCGGCATAAAGGATTGCAACTCGGCGCTATGGCGATTGACAATATCTCCGGTGAACACTATCAGGTCGGGGCGCAAAGCGTTGACTTGGCTTACAATACGTGACACCATGGTGGTATCATCGCCCCAAGTGCCGACATGAAGGTCGCTAATTTGGGCAATGCGCAACCCGTCGAAGCTTTTAGGCAGCCCCTGCATCGGCACTTCGATATGGCGAACATCTGTCTGCCAACGGCCCCAAAGAGCTCCATACCACATACCCAGGAATACAATGACTGCGAGGACTGTGCCGACACCCGTGCATACACGGCTGCGACTTCGATGCCACAACATAGGCAGACGCGACAAGGCGTCTATTATCACAAAAAGATATTTGGATACGTACACGCTGATATATGCATAAAGCATCCACATCGTGACTCGTAAAACGTCATCGCTGCCTGTACGTACCGGCATCAATATTATGGACACAAGCAACAATGCCATAAGTACGGACACAACCAAATGCACATTGGCAAAAACTCGGCGGCGAAGATATGAGCGCAACGCCATCCATATATAGGCATCGGCCAGCAGCCCCAATATAAGGGCGGTCACGAGTGTAATCAGTACCAATCGCATATTCTATTATGTCATTATGGCGTACTGTGAGGCTATTTCATAGCCACATTAGTGTTCGTGGTCATTATCGAGGCGGATTAACACCTCGCAGCCAATTGATTGCGCACAGGATTGGCGTACATAGTCAGCAGCATCTCCCGAGCGTAATCTTTTTCGTCCCCGACAAGACCGCCGGGAACATTGACACGGCCAAGTTGACGCTCTACATAATTGTCAAAAGCTTTGACATCGTCAGCGCTATAATTCCCGGCCATAGCATCGGTACCGCTAAGCCGGTCGTAGGCGATATAGTTAATCGGATACAAACGATAGCCTTGGTGTATCTCGCGGTCTATCAGCGCACAAGCCTGGTGTACAGCCTGAATGCGCGGCATCCCTTCGATGGCACGCAAATCATCGTTTATAGGCTTGCCAAAATGGAAGTGTATGCGACCCTTGGGCGACAGCAACCCGGTCTCCATACTCAGCAGGTCATCATGCTGGCTCTTCTTGAATTCGGGGTCGCGACGTCGCAGTACAAACTCATCAACCTTCAAGTAATCATTAGGATCGTACTCGTAGGTGATGGATACCGGCAAGAGGTTGATTTCTTCGAGGTTGGAGGCAAAGTCCTTGGTCGTTCCGGCCAAGGCAAGCATCTTGGCAAGGCTTTCCTGAGTAACATCATTCGAGTCCTTGGCACGACCCTGACGCTGAGCAATCCACACGCTCTCGTGACGCTTGGAAATGACATAGCGAATATACGAAGACAGCTGCTGAGCGGCACGCACAGCGTCCATCTTGGACACATCACGCTTGACGATAAAACTGCGGTTCAGTTTCACCAAGTCCGTAATCCAATCGTAGATAAGCAGGTTGTTGCCGATGGCAATCTGGGTTATAGGACGATGGGCTCGTATCATACATACATTGAGGAACGAGGCGTCCAATACAATATCGCGGTGATTGCTGATGAAGGTGTACGACTGCCCCTCGACAATATTCTCCACGCCGGACATCGAAATACCATCCGAGGTCTTGCGTGCCAAATCCTCGAGGAAACCGCCTACAATACGGCTTTGGAAGTCCTGCTGATTGCGTACAGCCAACAGATGCTGTACAAACTGCGGATAATCAACGTCCGGCATCACGAAGCGAATGGCATGTTCGAAGCCCTCTTCGCCCACTAATTTCTCCAGCTTCTCGCGGAAGCACCCGTCATCATACGGTGCAATGTCCGCCAATTCGGCCGGCACCGGCGGCACACTTGCCGCACCACCTTGATGTGCCGATGTCCCCGGACATTGACACTTCTGATTGTGTAAAGATATATCTTGGCCGTTAGGCGCATGGCCTTCGGGCATACTATTGTCTATTGTGTTGTCTTGTGACATTTCCTTGGTTTTGCGTCTTTCGATACTTTCTGCAAAGTTAGCAAATATCCCTCAACCCACAAAATCCACCGAAAATCACCGCACGCCCACGCCCATGCCGCCCTCCCATAACCGCCGCAACAGTTACGGCGGTTACAGAAAAGTACTGATTAAAGTTCTAAAAGCACTTGATTATCTACTCACACTTCTCTATCAAATTCCTTCGTAATTCCTGCAAAATCACGAACGACATTATATATCATCACTTCATTCACGTCTATATCCTCGTCTACGACTATCATATTTGCCATAAGTTCGGCGAAATAGTCTTTCTGTTCATCTGTAAAAGACTTTATCTGCAACAATGCTATTAGAGAATTCTTTTTATTAACATCTTTATGGGCATCATCTGTTAAAGAGAGCTCTTCTTTCAACTTGTTGAAGTAAAACACTTCACGAACGTCTATGCGCCCATCTGCTTGGATGATGTCTAATAATATTCGCATCATCGCTATTTTTTGCTGATAACTAAATGTCGGCATATGTTTCATTTCTTTATATTCTTGATGTTTTCCAGGTTAAGATTGTTAACTTTTATATAGTTTTTTACACATGCGTTCTCCATCTGCCTTTTTGCTATTACGCAGAAACTCATTTCCTCTTTCTCTCTCTGCTCTTTCTCTGAATGGACAAGAGTAATAGTAGCATTTCTGTCGAGTCTATCTCCTTTATACATCAACAAGATTTCACCAGGAGACGGATCTTCATGTTTATGCATTGTTTCTATATTCTGAATGTCATCCGATGAACTATCAGACTTTTTGAATATCGTCAAGCCAATGTTATCATAGAATGCATCGAGAGTTTTTTCGTGGCCCAGTGTAAGTCCCAATAGATATATTGCCAATGGGAAAGACTCGCCTACAAACTTTCTCCACGCATTAACCTCTTTCTTGTCGGGGAATTTCGTTATACCTTCCCCATACAAATCTTTTAAGTACAAGAAGAGTATAGCAACACGTGGATAGTCCACCCCAGTCAAATCCCTTGTCTTTTCACTAATAGGATTTTCATCTATTAATGGAGCGATATGAGTAAACGAAGCTTTACTATTATCTACCGCTTTTAATGCGTTATAGATATTAGACTTTTTCACAATCTCGTCAGGAACAGTTGTTCCATTCAGACAATTGTATACACTATGAACCATATCACAAGCATATCCTCTTTTGTCCATGGGATATATCGCATGGCGCTCATATCTTAATAGATATAGCCACAGCGAATGTTTTCCTTCCGGCTGCTTATTATCAAACAGTGTATTTACAAATTGATCAACAACCTCTTTTGTTATTTTGTTCTCACATGTAGCTAAGTCCTCTTGAGTCAACTTGAATAGTTGCCACAGATTTCTTACGCCCTGGACACTTTGATTGAAAAACATCTTTTGCTTTAGCCCTTCAAACAATTTAGTCCAGGGAGAAACCTGAATATTAATCCTCGGATCAAAAGTAAGAGACATCTCCTTTTTGGCATCTTCATCAAAGGTGTAAACACCACAAACGTCTTCAATAAAGACTTGTATTGGTTCCCTTTCGTTCTCATCTTTAGACTCAAAATGAATCAGCATATATGTGAACGAGTACTCATAGTTATTCTGATACTTTGTTAAAGCATCAAAGAGATCTTTATCCTCCGCATGAGACGAAAAACATCCGTCAAACGGTATCGCATTAGAGACATATAAATGTCCGTATTTGAACAAGTCGACAAAGTCAGACTTTCTTATAATTGATAAGTATTCAGCCATATCGTATCAGAACCCAAACGGATTATTTGTATTAGATGCTTTTTGCTCATTAACTTTGTTACATTTCGAACGAAATGCATGGATATACTCGCATGGGGAACCTGTATAAGATATATACAAGTCGCTACGCGAGCGCGTCATTGCGACCATAAACAACGTTTTTGCAATTTCCTCATTTGGAGATATGTATAGGCTCGATGACGCGAAGGGAATAAAAACATTATCAAAGTCCAGTCCTTTGACACTATAATATGTCATTACATTGATGCAGTTATTCCCTTCTGCGAAATTTCCATATCCATTTCCGACATACTGCATGTTTATCCCGTTTCTGCGAAGGTGAGAGTTCATTGAGCCATAATCCAATTTTCCCCAACGATTAAGTTTTTCTTCCCATACAGGCTTCCCTTTATACCGTAAAACTCCGTTAACAAATGGAACGATATCGCTATACATAGGGAAAAGCACAGCCGCATTACCTCCAAAGTTCACATCCTCCAAAGCATTATCAAATACATACCGTATCTCTTCGTCCTTTGAAGATGCTTCATATAAACGGACCTGCGTATCTTTTTTTGTCGCATCTGTCTTACGGTCAAACAAGGTGATATTTGGACAAAGGTCTCTAACAGCAGACAGAATGGTTTTTGATAAACGGTGTATAATCCGCAATTCAACTGAACGACCATTTATCAACGTACCTACAGCATTCGGCTTTACAGTATCTTCATGCCACTTGGGATCACATTCATATATCGATTGATTGGCGTCTCCGGCGACAATAACATGTTTACTTCGGGAACTCATCTCACGTATAACTCTTGGAGTAAGATCCTGAACCTCATCACAAAGGATATAGTCATAACCTTGGTATGACTTCATAAAGCCATAAAAGGTATCTATTTTAACATCTACACCAATTTCTCGGAATGCTGCCTTATACATTTCTATCAATGATTGCGTAAAAACAACCACAAGAATTTTCGCCTGTGGGTAGTCTTTAGTAATTTTTTTTGCCACATAAGCCAGTAAAACAGACTTACCCGAGCCGGCGAATCCTTTTATCCAAGCATTTGGCGAGTTCACATTCCAATTATCTAGGAATTCTCTTTGTTGCTCATCTAACTTATGTTCCGGAATAATCCATTTATTAGCCATTTCACTATTCTTTTAGTATTCGTTAGTTGTATTTCTTTATTGCTCCGCTTACGGTTTTGGTTAGATTCTCTTCATTGTAATACCTCCCGTCAGCTACACTTGTAGGCTTGCTTTCTCTTACCTGCTTTGCAATAGCATATTCGCCAAGTTCTTGTGCAACAGACGCAAACCATCCATATCCCGCTTGTTGTAAATCTTGCGCTTTCCATTTAGCCATAAGTATATTGTATGCCCTACGGCGTTTCTGTGTTGCTTCATCTGTACGACCCTCGGATGCATCAATACTCGCAGACTCTATTAAAGCAAGTTCGCTATTGGGTTCTATTTCCAATGCTCTTTGTATATGGCGCTTGTACACATCGTTGTCAATATACTTCATTGTATTGCCAAGATTAAAATGCAACGTAGCGTCATTCGGTCTATCCTTTAAGCCTCGCATGAACCACTCTGCAGCTTTCTCATGATTGCCGGCATTATGATACATCACCCCAAGGTTGTTGTAGTTGACAGTACCCGGGTATAACTCACTTTGCAGTTCATACGTTTCTGCCGCGCTCAACTCTTTGCCTACTTTCTCGTACGCACTGCGTAATTTTTCGAGAGTCGCTTTTGAAGGCAAACCGCCATTTCGTTCTGACTCATTATTAGCATCACGTTCGGCCTTTAATACATCCCGTTCGATAGTCGTCAGCTCCTTATTGGCGAATGGAGCCATCGGCTCTACAATGCATTCTGAATCCATACAGACGGCTTTCCCAACAAGCATCTTGTCCGCATTTATCTCAATAGTGAGTTTTACTTGCGCATTCGCAGGAAAGCCCTCAGCTGATTTTGACTGGATCTTCAGATTGAATAATTGCTTTGAAGCATTGCCCACACATATCGGCAACTCTATCGTTTTTTGACCATTACGATTAGTAATCAGATTATCTATCGTTATTGGAGAACAAGGTATCTGCGTCCCAGCAGGTAGTATAATCCTCGGCTGAGCATCTTGTGTAACAACTATTATTGGCTCACTCGAAATGGGCCGGATCAAACATTTACCCATACCATTAAATAGTAAGCTATGAATCGCCGCTCCCTGCGAAACATGTGTTTGTAAGTCTGTAGGAATTAATAATTCCGAGTCCTCGAAATAGTTGTGTAGTGCTTCCTGTATATACGGGCTTTTAGAGCTACCGCCTATCAGCAAGATATAATCTAACTCATCCTTGTTAATATGAGCTTTTTTTATTGCACTGTCTATTGGCGAAAAAATGCTGTTATATTCATCTTCACCATCATACCGTGTAGTTCGAGTCAAGCCTCTTTTCAGAAATACAGACATAGTGTCTGTCATTTCTTTATTAGTTATATAGAACTCTTCTTGCCTTAGCTCTCCCTTATTATTCGTATGAACGACTACCTCGGTTCTTATTGATGTTTGCCTATCACTATTTTTTAATGATGGCATCTCAAATTCAGAGACAAGAGTAGAGAGACTTTTATTAACCAATATTTTAAGACGTTCCGCGACCTTTAATAATGCTGATGCTATTCTTTTTCGTTCATTAGTCCTAAAGTCCGAAGCCTTAACATGATTATTTTCGAAAAAACGCGGCATCAAATAATGATACGTTAGATAACGGTCTATATCATCACCTCCAAGTTTTGTAAACTTAGATATTGCAATGTTTTTTGAGAAGAAACCGTTTGCGTTCTGACCAATCTCTAATATTGAGATATCACATGTTCCTCCACCAAAGTCAAAGACCATAACTTTAGAATTGTAATCACGACTTAAGAACATTGGCCTTCCTTCTGATGCTCTATTAACAGCATAACTAATAAACGCTGCATTTGGTTCGTCTATTAGTGACGATGAAGAAACAGACATATCATTGGCTTCTAATGCGTCTAATAAATCTTTTCTCTGATTAGCCTCAAATGAAGCCGGTATACTTACGGCATACGCAATATCCTTGCTTAACCCATGTTCTTCACAGTATTTATATATCAAGAATTTCAGATATGAAAAGAATACTCTGGCTGCATCCCCCGGCCTTTTTATGAAAAATGGAGCAATATCTTTAAGCTCACTTTCAAAATATTTTGAGCCTAAATCTTCGCCCAATTCCATCTTAAAAGAATACCATATATTTTTACCTTTTTTCAATTCGTATTTAAGTTGAGAAGCACCTTCCCCAACTAAAATTCGATTGTTAACCCAGGCTATAACCGTCGGGACAATCTCTGCAGAATACAGAGTTTGATCCGGGAGAAATTGCTGAAGGCGAAGTGCATTTGTATGTATGCGTTTTTGATTGGCATCAAAAGACGCTATGGAGACGACAGAGGTCGATGTTCCAAAATCAATACCCACAAACGTTTTGCCGGCAATAATTGAACCCCTTATGGTCGCCGGAAGAAGAGATGTTGTTGTTAATGCATTCTGTGACATAAGACCAGGTCAAAGAAAATATTAGATAGTGAAGTATCGACTCTTTGAAATTCGAAATCCTTCCATTTACTTGACACGACAAAGGTAAAACTTTTTTCTGAGTTGACAATCAGAAAAATTGATTTGCCTCAGACTTCTTTCGATTATTGCTTTACAAACGAGGCACGTTGAGAAACAAAGCGTATCCCTCATTACGCGGTTGAAAAACAACATTAAAACCCCATCTCTCATTTTTTTACGAAACAAACCTCTCCATTGTAGCTAGTTTTATACATAAATTCGTCACCCACCTTTATGACATAAAGAGAAATCAAACACTCAGCTTTCGCTCCCTTTAGAATATTGCGAAAGCACGGAACTTCACCTAAGTATGTCCAGTTTTCATTTGTTTCTGCCATGATTTTATTGCTTTTGTTGCTAGCTGATTTGGTCGTTTATTTGGTTTTTGACGGCGGCCTTTTGAGGGCGGCGTCTGTGTGTATATACCGAGGGGAGGGAAAAGGTAAATGGAAAAAATGATTTTTTTCGAGAAAAAGTCAACATTCTTTTTTGGGGGGATAGGATGGCGGGCGTTTCGGTGAGGAAGTGGGCAAACTACGAGAAGGGGGGGCGAGGGGAGGCGCCGTTGCACTTCTTAGTGGATTCTTTCGGGGCGGACGGCAAAGGCGACGGATTGGGCTGTTGCACAGGTGGGAAAAAGTGCGTAAATTTGCAGGTCATAGTGCCCGGAAGGTTCGGAGCACGCAAAATGACACAAGAGAACATATTAGGACATATAAAGACACGACAGAACGCGCAATGACGGACAAGGCGGACAAGAAGCCGAATAAGGGCGGCGCGAGGGCACGGCGCATCGACGACGGAGTGGTCGTCGGGGGGCTGATGTCGCTGACGGCGCTGGCTATTGTCTGGACTACGCATTGCGTATGGGTCGGGGCTTTGGCGGCTGTGGCTGCTATCGGCGTACCGGTTGCAATGTACTACTGCACAAGTCGGTGGCTGACTTCGCTGTCTGAGCAACCACACCCGGCGGTGGCGCTGATGCAGGGATTCACCATGGTTTTCTGCGGCTGCATACTGCTGGGCTTGACGGTGTATCTGTATTTGGGATATGCCGAACCGCAATGGACCGACTTAACAATGCGACAACTGGCCGTAACTCAGGGCGATAACGGTCTGGGGCGTGCCATGGCTTCGTTGGTGGCGCACGGGCACATCCCGTCAGCCATACAGTCGTCCATGTTTGTAATGCTGCTGGCTATGTTCGGCGGATGCTCAGCCTCGCTGCTGCTGACGCCTTTGGCGCTGAGAAATAACGCCAAACACCGAAGGCCGCACAAGCGGTAGCCCCCATTATTCCCACAGTTCCTATTATTCTCACAATTTTTTTGAAATCAATAAAATACACATATATGGATATATCAGTGGTAGTGCCTCTGTACAACGAGGCCGAATCGCTCCCGGAGCTGGAAGGTTGGATACGCCGCGTAATGGACAAGCACGGCTTCAGCTACGAAATCATTTTTGTGAACGACGGGTCCACGGACGACTCATGGGAAGTCATCACGCATCTGCGCGAGACCAATCCCGAGCATGTACGCGGCATCTCGTTCCGCCGCAATTACGGCAAGTCGCCGGCGCTGAATACGGGTTTTGCCGCCGCGCAGGGCGACGTGGTCATCACCATGGACGCCGACCTGCAAGACAGCCCGGACGAAATCCCCGAATTATACCGCATGATTACCGAGGAAGGTTATGACCTGGTGTCCGGCTACAAGAAAAAACGCTACGACCCGCTGTCCAAGACCATACCCACCAAGTTGTTTAACGCCACGGCGCGACGCGTGAGCGGCATCAAGAACCTGCACGACTTCAATTGCGGCCTCAAGGCCTACCGCGCCCCGGTGGTGAAACACATCGAAGTCTACGGCGATATGCACCGCTACATCCCCTATCTGGCCAAGAACGCAGGCTTCACCCGCATAGGCGAAAAGGTGGTGCAGCACCGCGCTCGTAAGTACGGCAAAACCAAATTCGGCCTCGACCGTTTTGTCAACGGCTACCTTGACCTGATGACGTTGTGGTTCACCGGCAAATTCGGCGCCAAGCCCATGCACTTCTTCGGCCTTATAGGCTCGCTGATGTTCTTTCTGGGCTTTGTGGCAGTGATATGCGTGGGCGCCATCAAGCTTTACAACCTCTACCACGGGCTACACTACATTCTGGTGACCGATTCGCCGTACTTCTATATCGCTCTGGTACTGATGATATTGGGTTGCCAGTTGTTCCTCGCCGGATTTGTAGGCGAACTGATAGTACGCAACTCGGCCGACCGCAACCATTACGAAATCAGCGAGACCCTGGGCGTGGACCGCGACGTCGTCCAAAAATAAAAAAGGCATCCATTGTTCCCATAGTTCCCATCCCTCCCATTATTCCAAAAAAATCTTCTAAGGAAATGTCAATAAGCAAATACCCATATTTCTATGACCTTGTACGCGAACGCTACTCGTGCCGTCACTATGATGCCTCGGCGCCCGTGGACGACTCCATAGTCAAGGCCATTCTCGAGGCAGCCCAACTGGCACCCAGTGCCTGCAACCGCCAACCGTGGACCTTCGTAGTGGTACGCGATGCGGCTACACGCCAACGCATATTGCACGCCTCGCGCCCGTCATTTGTTGATGCGCCCGTCGTTATCGTGGCCTGCGGTCATCACGATCAGGCATGGCATCGTCCGGCCGACGGCAAAGACCATACAGACATCGACTTAGCCATAGCCGTCGAGCACATCTGCCTGGCAGCGGCATCGTTGGACTTGGGCACCTGCTGGGTGTGCAGCTTCGATGTCGAGGCCACACGCAAGGCACTGGGCCTTCCCGCCGAAGTCGAGCCTATCGCCTTGATTCCCCTTGGCTATGCCGCCGCCGAAGCCGATGGCAGTCCGGCTCCCGTACCGGCCAAGACACGCAAGGAACTCAACGACATCATCCGATGGGAAAAGTATTGACACTGAGCGCTTGTGCCGCCGCCATCGCCGCCGCTGCCATTGCCCCCGGATGCAACAGCGACGGATGCACCGAGATGCGCAGTGCCATGCCCATAGCCCAACTACGCAACAGCGCCACCGGCGAGGTTGCAACCCTCGACTCGCTCGACATTCATGGTATAGGTGTAGCCGGCGACAGCCTGCTGGTAAGAGCCGGGACGGCCGTATCCAAACAATACCTGCCACTACGATATTCCGCATCAAGTGTGCGCTGGTGCATTGCTTACCGCTATGCCGGACTGGACAATGACCGTCTCAACGACACCCTTACGCTGACATACACATCATCGCCATGGCTGGCCGATGACGACTGCGGCGCCATGTACCGCTACACCATCACCGGGGCAACGTCCACCACACACCTCATCGACAGCGTCAGCGTGGTACAAGCCGAGGTCACCAATCTCGAAGACGTCAACCTCAACATCTACTTCCGCATATCCGAGCAATGACCACGCCACGACTCCAGACACTTGCCACAGCCGTCATAACCCTGCTGATGCTGCTGCCATTATTCCCCGGCAACGCCGACGCCCAGCGCCGCATCACCCCCGTGACCCCGACATCGCCCATGCGCGCGCCCGTAGACTCGGCATTGATACGTCAGCGAGCACTGGAAGCACGTCGAGCTCGCTCCACGCAATACACCGATGATCAGGGCAAAACAGTTATGGTAGACACCGTCACCGGTACCGAATGGGTAGACTCGACTATGCTGCCCAAAAAACCCAAAATGCTATACCCCAAGATTTACGAAGTTAGCATCGGGCTTAATATCTGGGATCCCGTGATGCGTGCATTTGGACAAGACTATGGCATCGGAGGCGTCGATGTCCGCCTGAATATGTACAACCGCTACATCCCCACGTTCGAAATCGGATTGGGACAAGCACGCCATAATGCCGACGAATACGGATACACCTACCGCTCACCACTGGCTCCTTACGCCAAATTGGGCATAGACTATAACTTCCTGTTCAATTCCAATCCCGCCTACCAACTTTACGGCGGACTGCGCTACGGCTTTGCTTCCTTCAAATACGAAGTTACAGGCGCCACCGACCCCGGTACATACTGGGGCGACAAGACTACCTTCGATATACCATCGCAAAGTGCCTCGGCCGGATGGCTAGAAATAGTGCTGGGCCTGCGCGTACGCCTATGGGGCAATATCAGCGCCGGCTGGGCATTACGCTATCACACCATACTGCACCAAAGCCACCCTGTCGGCGGCGACCCGTGGTACATCCCCGGTTACGGCACCGCATCCTCACCTCTGAGCGGCTCCATCACAATATCCTACACTATTCCACTGGGACACAAGCGCTCGGCAAAGGTAGACAAGAGTATGGAGGACAATGGCCCGGATATTCCGGCCCCTGATGGTGCAGAGCCGTCTGAAGCACCCGCAAATCAGGCTCAGCCTACGACCGACAGCAAAGGTCCGCAGCAATAAACACCACATTATTGCAATTCAGGCCGAAAATCGGCAAGAATGGGCGGATGTAATGTTAATTTTCTTAAAAAGAAATAAACATATCCCAAGAAATGTTGGCTTGCAGCCAATAAATGTATAACTTTGCAGTCGCAAAGCAACGCTATCCACGCGTGTCCATACCGCCCCACAAAAGGCGGAGCAAAGCACGCCACTGCGACGACCGCCATCGTGAGACGCCGCCACCGTCCGGCCGGACAGCCATCGCATTGCGCACAAGTAAGTATGATATAATCTCAAATGGTTTATGTAGCCCTACCTACATGTATGGTAGTGGCAATAAGAAACCGAACTTTAGAAGTCAACAATGCCTAATGGCTGGTCCGGAATCCGCTGTCGAAGCGTATTCGGACTTTTTTTTGCCCCTACCGCTCCGCATCTTAAGCTTGTCCGACGAGGACTTGACAATGGATACACCGCCCCGTACGAGCCATCAGAGATACACATTCCGGGACACCGAAGCCACGCAAACCCGGGCGAAAAAGCGGCGGAAACAGCCATTACACATCTTATCTGAATACATACAGCTGATTAATTCGCGGTATTTCGTCTTTTTTCGCCGAAATATCGTAACTTTGCATTATCTTTAGACTAACAATACACTGACAGTGATTACACAAGACCAAATAAAAGAATTGGGCCAACGCCGCGATGCGTTGCACCACTATCTGGACATCGACGGCAAGATAATCCAAGTTGAAGAAGAAGAGCTACGCACACACGTCCCCGATTTTTGGGAGCATCCCAAGGAAGCGCAAGTGCAGATGAAGAAAATCAAGGACTTACAAGGCTGGATCGAACGCTACGGCGAAGTCGACAAGGCCGTCAGCGAAGTCGAAACCGGACTGGATTTTGCCAAAGAAGGACTTATCGATGAAGCCGAATTAGACGGATTGTACGCCGATGCGGCCGCCAAAATCGAGGACCTCGAGCTACGCAATATGCTGCGTCGCGAAGAAGACCGCCTCGGCGTAGTCTTAAAAATCAACTCCGGAGCCGGCGGCACCGAAAGCCAAGACTGGGCTCAAATGCTGATGCGTATGTACCTGCGTTGGTGCGAGAAACACGGATACAAAACCTCAATAGCCAACATCCTCGAAGGCGATGAAGCCGGCATCAAATCATGCACCATCAACGTCGAAGGCGACTTTGCCTACGGTTTCCTGAAGAGCGAAAACGGCGTACACCGCTTGGTGCGCGTCTCGCCCTACAACGCCCAGGGCAAACGTATGACCTCCTTCGCCTCTGTATTCGTCACCCCCTTGGTCGATGACACCATCGAGGTACGCGTCGACCCGGCTGCCGTATCATGGGACACCTTCCGAAGCGGCGGCGCCGGTGGACAGAACGTCAATAAAGTCGAATCGGGCGTACGCCTGCGCTACCAATTCGTCGATCCATATACGGGCGAACACGAAGAAATCCTCATCGAAAACACCGAGACTCGCGACCAGCCCAAAAACAAGGAAAACGCTATGCGCCAACTGCGCTCCATCCTCTACGACAAGGAATTGCAGCATCGCATGCAGGAACAGGCCAAGATTGAGGCCGGCAAGATGAAGATCGAATGGGGCAGCCAAATACGCTCGTATGTCTTCGATGACCGTCGCGTCAAAGACCACCGCACAGGCCATCAGACATCAGACGTCAACGCCGTTATGGACGGCGACCTCGATGACTTCATCAAGGCCTACCTTATGCAATTTGCCGGTAATGAAGACTGAGCACACACATAGTCGCTCCCTCGGTGACGCCAATTCGGTCACCATCGTCAAAGTCGGCGGTGCCGTTGTCGAAGACGCCGTCGGTTTGGACACCCTGCTCGATGCATTTGCTCGCATCAACGGGCCCAAAATCCTGGTACACGGCGGAGGTCGTAGCGCTACAGCCATGGCACAACGTCTCGACGTACCCGTCACCATGATTGACGGACGCCGCATCACCGACGCGCCCATGCTTGACATCGCCGTCATGGTATACGCAGGCAAGGTCAATAAAAACATCGTTGCCGCCCTTCAGCGTCGGGGCATACGTGCCCTCGGATTGTGCGGAGCCGATGCCGACATCATCCGCGCGCACCGCCGTCCCATCACCGCATCAGGTATCGACTACGGATTTGTAGGCGACATCGATACGGTAGACGGACACATACTTACAAGCCTGCTCAACCTGGGATTGACCCCCATCATCGCTCCACTGAGCCACGACGGCCGCGGGAAGTTGCTCAACACCAACGCCGACACTATTGCCGCCGAAGTAGCCTCAGCCATAGCCGCTACCGGAGCAGACACCACCTTGACATACGTCTTCGAGCGTCCCGGCGTATTGACCGATCCGGACAAAGACGACAGCGTCATATCATCCATCACCACCGCGACATTCGGCACACTCAAAGCCGAAGGCGTCATCAGCGGCGGCATGATACCCAAAATACAAAACTCCTTAGATGCCGTGGCACGCGGTGTTGCGCGCGTACGCATCACCGACACCATCGGCATCGCCGATGACACTCGCGGCACCACCATAACGCAATAATCACCCATGACAGCCCCCCGTACCATATTCACCGTCATCGCATTGGCACTCGCCACTGCACTAATCGCCGCCGCTGCCGCACGCAGGCCACGGCTACCTCGACGCTACGATGACCAACGGTCACTGACCATATACCAAGTCATGGTGGCATCCTTCAACCGAGACACCACGGCCACCGTCCCGGGATATACCGCAATGTGGGGACCCGACGGCAACCGCAAAGACGGTAATATCGCCGGCATCACCGCCACCCTCGACCATATAGCTGCCATCGGTGCCAACGCCATCTGGCTCACACCCATATTCGACAGCTCCAAAGCCAAAGGCGGCGAAAAACTTCAAGCCACCGGATACTTCGCCAACGATTACTTCGCCATAGACCCCCATTTCGGCACATTCGCCGACCTGCGTCGCCTCGTCGACGAAGCCCATGCCCGCGGCCTCTACGTCATCCTTGACGGCGTCTTCGGACACCACGGCGGAGTCACCACACCCTCACCCTCGGGATACACCATCGACAGCACACCCTGCACCAATGTCCGCGACACCATACCCTCGGGCAATGTCGCCTACCCCGCCTCACTTCCATATTTCCGCGAAGTAGCCACCTGGTGGGTAGACAACTACGACATCGACGGATGGCGCCTCGACCAAGCATACCAAGCCGTACAAGGCGGACACAACTACTGGCGCGAAATACGACAAGCCGTACAAGACCTCGCCGACCGCCGCGCCGCGCAAGGCAAACGCTGGGGCACACTCGCATACATGGTGGGCGAAGACTGGGGCAACGCTCACGACATCAATACCGGCGTATACAGCGACCACGGACTCATTAGCGCCTTCGACTTCGACGGCAAAGAGCGCATCTCCGGCCCCATGCAAGACATCGAAAGCGAAGGCCTTGACAATTGGGACGACATAATATATGTACTCAGCACCCCGCGCCACCGCGGATACAAGGACGACACCGTACTGCCCAACCTATTCGTCACCAATCACGACGGATACCGTCTGGCCGACCATCTCAACCCCGCCGAGCCATTATACCTCGAAAAACAGATGACACGTATGGCAATACTTGCCGCATACAACGGCCCCATCACGCTATACTACGGCGACGAATTCGGCGACCGCTCGCTCGACAACCACGGATGGCAAAAAGACAACGTCTCGCGCACCACAGGCCACCTCGAACCACTCGACGACCAACAGCGCCAACTGATGCAATACACCTCAACCGTCATGCACCTGCGCCGCCAAAACCCGGCCATGTGGCGCGGAACACCCACATTCCACCACCGCAATATCGACGGAGCGGACGTACTCATCGTTGACAAAACCGACCGCAAGACAGGCAACCGAGTAGCCGTAATCTTCAGCGACAAAAACGCCACCGTCCCCATAGACGGCACATACATCGACGTAGACGCATGGCGCCCCGAAATCAAAGTCCTGACCCCGCCACACGCCAAACGTCACAAGAAATAAGAAAATATCCATAAACGCACTACAACAAATACACACAACCATGAACGTAGTAGACAGATTTCTGCGGTACGTCAAATACGACACCCAGAGCGACGAACTCACCAACATGACGCCCTCCACACCCGGGCAAATGACATTCGCCAAATACCTCGCCGACGAACTCCGCCAAATGGGACTCGCCGACATAACCCTCGACGACAACGGGTACCTCATGGCAACGCTACCCGCCAATACCGACGCCGAAGGCATTCCCACCATCGGATTTATCGCACACCTCGACACATCCCCCGATATGAGCGGACACAACGTCACCCCGCGCATCGTCGAAAACTATGACGGCGGAGACATCCTGCTCAACACCCATACCGGCATCACCCTGTCTCCCAACGACTTTCCCGAACTGCTCAACTACAAAGGACAGGCACTCATCGTCACCGACGGCAATACACTGCTTGGAGCCGACGACAAGGCAGGCATCGCCGAAATCATCTCCGCCGTAGACTACCTCCAACAGCATCCCGAAATCAAACACGGCAAAATACGCATAGCCTTCAACCCCGACGAGGAAATCGGCCAAGGCGCACACAAATTCGATGTCCAACTCTTCGGTGCCGACTGGGCATACACCATGGACGGCGGCGAAATAGGCGAACTCGAATACGAAAACTTCAACGCCGCTGTCGCACGCGTCACCTTCACCGGACGCAACGTACACCCGGGATACGCCAAACACAAAATGATAAACTCGATGCGCATAGCCAACCAGTTTGTCATCATGCTCCCACGATGGGAAACCCCCGAACACACCGAAGGATACGAAGGATTCTACCACCTCATAGGCATGGAAGGAACCGTCGAAAAAACAGTGCTCACATACATCATACGAGACCACGACCGCGACCGCTTCGAACGACGCAAAAAAGAGATGGAACACCTCGCACGCAAAATCAACCACGAATTTCCCGACTGCTGCGCCATCGAAATCAAAGACCAGTACTACAACATGCGCGAAAAAATCGAACCGCTGATGCACATCATCGACACAGCCGAACAAGCCATGCGCGACAGCGGCGTCACGCCCAAAGTAGTACCCATACGCGGCGGCACAGACGGAGCACAACTCTCCTTCAAAGGACTGCCCTGCCCCAACATCTTTGCCGGCGGACTCAACTTCCATGGACGCTACGAATACGTACCCATCCCCTCCATGGAAAAAGCCACAGAAGTCATCGTCCAAATCGCCCGCATCGTTGCCCAAACCCGTCGTTGACACATACACCCACCCCGGTGGCACCGCCATAATCATTACCGGTGCCACCGGCAGTGGCAAAACATCCCTCGCCATAGAACTGGCGCGACACCTGCACTGCCATATCATCAGCGCAGACTCGCGCCAGATTTATCGCGACATACCCATAACGACAGCCGCCCCCACACCCGCCCAACTCGCGGCAGTGCCCCACCACCTCGTAGGCATACTGCCCTTAGATGCCACCTACAGCGCCGCCCAATTCGTCCAAGACGTTCACACCCTACTGCCACAGCTATGGCAGGATAGCCCCTACGTCATCATCTGCGGAGGCAGTATGATGTACCTGCACGCGCTGCTACACGGCATCGATGACATGCCCACCATAAGCGACGACATACGCGCACACGTACTCGACCTCTACAACCGACACGGGCTACAATACCTCCTGGAACTGCTCGCCACACTCGACCCGCAATACCGCGCCTCCGTAGACCCGGCCAACACACGCCGCATAATACATGCCATCGAAGTCAGCCTTCAAGCCGGCCGCCCATACAGCAGCCACCTCACCGGCCGCCCCACAGCCCCGCCACTACATACACTCACATTCGCCCTCACCATGCCGCGCCCCCAACTCTTCAATCGCATCAACGCACGCGTCGACCGAATGGTAGCCGACGGAATGGAACAAGAAGCAAGACGCATGTACCCACTGCGACACCTCAACGCGCTCAACACCGTCGGCTTCAAAGAATGGTTCAGCCACTTTGACGGGACACTCGACCGCCCCACCACCATAGCGCGCATCGCCAAAAACACCCGCGTATACGCCAAAAAACAACTCACCTGGCTGGCCCGTGCCGCCTTCGACGTCACCCCACTCGATGCCCAATCCCCCATCTCCCCCCTCACCCAAATCCTCACCCACCTTCCCCACACCACCCACATCCCTCAATAACCGCGCCCTCAATCATCCCCTCCCTCCTCTACCCCCCCCCGACTTTCGCCTATAAAAACGCAAAAACAGTCCGCAAAAACCGCCTAAAAAGCGTCCGGAATTTTGGACAGCAAGCCCTCCATTCAAAAAAAATCCGTATATTTGCACCCGTGATAGCACCCGAAAAGGTACATATTTTTGGTCTCCAAACGTTAACGAAATTAAAATTTTCGTTGCAACAATCTCGCTGACAGCCAATTCCAAAAGTTGCTCTCCGAGACCATCCTCCACTAAAACAAGGATTAAGACAGTTATTCCTACATCTACTGGCCTGCTTTGCAGGTCTCCGAGACCATCCTCCACTAAAACAAGGATTAAGACCACCATTTCCAGCCGTTTTTGCAACAGTTTTCCAGAACTCCGAGACCATCCTCCACTAAAACAAGGATTAAGACTGTCAGATCTACTGGCCTGCTTTGCAGGTTGTAGATCTCCGAGACCATCCTCCACTAAAACAAGGATTAAGACAATCTCAACTTGCACGGTCGCTCCAGGGAGCTTGGTCTCCGAGACCATCCTCCACTAAAACAAGGATTAAGACTTTTTCAAGCGTACATCCTCGGGAACTGCGGCCGCGCCCTCCGAGACCATCCTCCACTAAAACAAGGATTAAGACCATCGCAAGCAGGGTGCATTGTTGAACTTAGGATTCCCTCCGAGACCATCCTCCACTAAAACAAGGATTAAGACTCCCCAATCCATGTACTCCTTTGTATAGTTGTTGAGAGTCTCCGAGACCATCCTCCACTAAAACAAGGATTAAGACAGGGAAATAATATTTATATACATTACCCTTTTTTGAGGTCTCCGAGACCATCCTCCACTAAAACAAGGATTAAGACAGTCTGCTAAGATCCTGAATGTCCTTGTTAAATTGGACTCCGAGACCATCCTCCACTAAAACAAGGATTAAGACAAAGAGGCTAATACCACAAGAAGTAAGACGAGTCTCTCCGAGACCATCCTCCACTAAAACAAGGAAGCTGTATCGTGGTAAAATATGTTGCAAAACATGTTTTTATGCAATGCATTGTTTTTCCAAACGTTAGTGGCGATTGGTTGCAATTAGAAAGAAAAACAGAGTTGCACGTTTGCAAAATAAACTATAATTTTGCGCTGAGGTTGACAAGCGCAAGACTCTCGCCGGGCAGTCCTAACCTCGGCGTGTGATCCTTTGCCTGTAGAAGCGAATTATCTAATCACTTAAGCCTCAACCTAAAAACTCGAAAAAGAATAAACTAATCCACCAACGATATGGGTAGATACTTATACGGAGCATCAATACAGGGCATCCAATCGTATATCTTCCAGACCAATGAGCTGAAAGACATTATCGGTGCAAGCGAGCTGGTCAACAAAATATGCGATGACTTTGTAGACACGTATGGCGAAAAAAGCCGGAATAAGGGCGAGATGATAATCCACGCCGCCGGCAACATCAAGTGCATCTTTGACGATGAGGCTGCGTGCCGTCGGGCCGTGCGCGATTTCCCGCGGCGTGCAATGGAAATGGCGCCGGGCATCACTATCAGTCAGGCCGTAGTCAAGTTAGAGGACAACGGCTATTCAGAAAAGGCAGAGGAATTGGAACGCCTACTGCAAGCCCAGCGCAACCATCCGGTCAAGAGCCTGACCACCGGACTGATGGCTATGGAACGTTCGCGCACTACCGGGCTGCCGGCAACCCAAATAGAGAAAAAGGAAGAGAAAGGCAAGGAGACTGTCGAGTATTTCGATGAAATGACAGTAGCCAAACGCAAGGTGCCCGAAACAGAGAAAAAGAGCGACTATGACCCGACCAAAGCCAAAGACTTGTACTTCAAGCTGACAGGCGATAAGATTGAACACGATCGCCGTCCATACGACACCAAAGATCTTACCGACCGTAACGACTGGATAGCCGTAATACACGCCGATGGCAACGGCATTGGCGATATTGTCGCGAAGATTGGCAAAGATTCCAAAGTTATGAGTAGGTTCTCCACCGAGCTGGACAATGCGACACAAGCCGCCGCCCAAATAGCATACGGCACTATAAGGGAGGAAGCAGAGAAGGCCAAAAAACTACCGATACGTCCCGTAGTCATCGGTGGCGATGACCTTACGGTGATATGTCGCGGCTACTTAGCTGTAGATTTTGTAACGGCATATCTGAAGGCTTTCGAAGAACAAACTAAAGAAAAATTCAAAGATCTCATCCCACAAATTGATAACGAAGAAGCCAATAAATTGCTGAGCAAAGGCTTGACTGCCTGTGCCGGCATCGCATTCATCAAGTCATCTTATCCGTTCTATTACGGCTACGACCTGGCAGAGGCTCTATGTGGCGAGGCCAAGCAGGACGCCAAATCAGACAAAGTCAAGGAAGCCAATGGCAATCAAGCGCCCTCATGCTTGATGTTCCACAAGGTGCAGAGCAGCTTCGTGGAAGATTACGCCGAAATCAAACGTAAAGAACTTACCACATCCGATGGAGGTTCGCTATGTTTCGGGCCGTATTACCTCAATAAAGCGAATATTGACAAGATTGACAAGACCGAAGACGGGAAGCGCCGGTCACGCTGGTCTATCGATGAGCTTATAGACCAGAGAGATAAGTTAGCAAAAGAAGAAAACAACCGAGCCAAAACAGCTATCCGCCAGTGGTTGACGCTGATGCACGAGGACGCCGGTGCTGCCGCGCAACATTCCAAGCGAGTCACTACCATTAATCAGGATAAACCGGACTTGAAAAACATTTACGAAGACGCCACTACCGGTATAGTAAGAATAGAAGCCAAGGACAAAAATCCGGTAGGCGCCAAAGACAGCAAAGACAAAGAGCCCAAGCTTTATCCGGCTTACGACATTCTGTCGTTGCTGACCATTACCGAACAAGAAACAAAATAGGCATACCGCTATGAGCAATTTAAAATACACTATCGAGTTTTACTCGCAATGGCATTGCGGGTCGGGGTTGTCTGCCGGCGCGGATGTCGATGCGCTTGTCGTCAAGGACAAAGACGATATGCCCTATGTCCCGGGTAAGACGATCAAGGGGCTGGTACGCGAGGCCGTGGAAAACCTTGTGCAATTCACCGAGACAACCGAAGCCAAAGCCGGACTTATTGTGAAGGCCTTCGGCGAGGAAGGCAAGACCACCGGTTGCGCTCATTTCGGCAACGCCGAGCTCGATAAGAAGGAACGCGATGCTATCGTAAATGCCAACGCCGCTCAATTTCTATATAATAAGGTGACCACCACAGCCATCTCAGATGAGGGTACGGCTCAAGACCACAGCCTGCGCAGCATCGAGACCGTGGTGCCGTGCACGCTGTATGGCGAGATTACGGGTGTACCCGAGGAGCTGGCGGACGACATTGTCCGCTGCTTCGGCCTGATTAAACGCTTAGGACACAAACGCACACGCGGCCTCGGACGCTGTGACATCAAGGGAGAGAAAGGAGGAAAGGCATGACGACGCTCAAATTCAAGTGCACGCTGTTATCAGACGTAATACTTAATCAAAAAGCTGCCAATGAAGGCGCCAACAACACCCTCGACTTTATCCCCGGCAGCAACTTCTTAGGCATCGTGGCCACCAAGTACGCCGACTTCGGCGATGCAGCCATGGAGGTATTCCATAGCGGCAAGGTGCGCTTCGGTGATGCCCATCCCGTGTGCAAAGGCCACGATGGTATGCGCACGCTGCGCGTCCCGGCTTCGATGTACTATCCCAAGCTCAAAAGTGCCGGCGAAGTATGCTATATACACCACGAATACAAGCGCAATGACGACCACGAGGGCGACAGTGGACATCCGCAGCAACTCAAGCAATGCCGCCAAGGCTTCTACGCCTTTAAGAAAGACGCCGGATTCAAGGCCGAGACATCCACGAACTTTGCGCTCAAATCGGCATACGACCGCGAAGCACGCCGCTCCAAGGACAGCCAAATGTTCGGGTACGAGGCTTTGGACAAAGGCGCTGTGTTCTACTTCGAAGTCGAAGTCGACTCGGACGACCTTGCAGACAAAATTCGAGCAGCACTTCTCGGCGAACGCAATATAGGTCGCTCGCGCACAGCCCAGTACGGAGCAGTCAAAATCGAAAATCGCGACTTCACAGAGACACAGTCGAGGTCTAAAAAGGCGGATGGCTATGTCACCGTATACGCCGATGGACGACTGATATTCATTGACGACAACGGCGAGCCGACCTTCAGCCCCACGGCTAAGGATCTCGGGCTTGACAGCGGCGAAATCGATTGGGAACGCTCGCAGGTTCGCACCTTCCAATATGCGCCGTGGAACGGCAAGCGCAAGACCCGCGATGCCGACCGTTGCGGCATCGAAAAAGGCAGCGTATTCGTTGTCAAAGACTGCAAAGATCAAAACTTCGAGTCTAAGTATGTCGGTGTGTACCGCAACGAAGGCTTCGGCCGCGTAATCTACAACCCCGAATTTCTGGATACGGCAGATGGTGCCTTTAATGGTCAAGCCAAATTCAAGCTCAACGATGGCGAGAAAGAGGCGACAAAGACCAAGAAGCCCACGCTAATATCGGCCGATAAAGTCAATAATTCTCCCCTGCTGAATTACATTAATCGCGCAATCAGTGCTAAGGAAGAATACGAGTATATCCGAGAAAAGGTCAACAAATTTGTGGACGATAATGCCGGACGGTTTAGCGGCGAACGCTTTGCCTCGCAATGGGGCACCATCCGTACCATCGCAATGCAGTACAAGAAAAGCAAAGACATAAAGGATAAGTTGTTTGCTCAAAGTAATGATAAGACGAAATGTGGTTACCTCACACATGGCGTAGCCAAAGAACAGTGGGATAAGCGTGACAGGAGAACGTTGCTACAAAAATTCGTGGAAGATGTAGAAAAAGAAGCGTACAAGAAAAACTACGGCGACATCACCGCGAAGGCATTAATCAACTTAGCATCCGAAATGGCCAAAATATGCAAGAAACAGGAAAAATGACAGCTACACGATATACACATAGGCATATAGCGCGGCTGACAGTCGAAGCCGAAACGCCGCTGGCCGTAGGCACGGGCAAGGGAAGCGACATACTCACCGATGCGCCCGTGGCCAAGGACGTCAACGGCCTGCCGTACATTCCGGCGACATCCATCGCCGGCGTACTGAGACACGCAATGGGACTCGCCGACGACCAAACCGAAGGCAACCCTTTCGGATACATCAGCAAATCAGACGATAACGATGACAGTGGCCACGGCTCGGACATCATATTCACCGATGCGGTGATGGTGGGCAAGAACGGCAAGGCACTCGACGGGATACAGGATATTGATTGGAATGACGAATTTTATCGGTATTTCCAAGACCTGCCTATACGCCAGCACGTACGCATAAATGATAGAGGCACGGCCGAAGACAACGGTAAGTTTGACAACGAAGTCGTGTACAAAGGCACACGCTTCGTCTTCGAAATCGAGCTTATATCCGAAAAAGACACCGACGACAAGCATATCGAAAATGCAATTAAGCACTTGCGCGACTGCACGCTGCGCATAGGCGGCGGCACTCGTAAGGGATACGGCAAACTCAAGGTAGTCAAATGCCTGCAAGCCGACATAGACCTATCCATGCCGGAGCACCTCGAAAAATATCTCAAGAAGTGCTCATCCTTGGCCGAAGAATGGGATGGCTTTACGGAAATCTCTGAAATTGGATCGTTAGACAATTCCAAGTGGACGCACTATCAACTGAAACTTAAACCCTTAGATTTCTTTATGTTCGGCTCGGGCATGGGCGACAGCGATGCCGACAACATCTATGTCTCCGAATATGTTGTTGAGTGTGGGAACGACAATATCCCATATTTTAATAAACAGACTGATAATCCTCAAAAGCGCGTACTTATACCCGGGTCATCCGTCAAAGGCGCAATCGCGCACCGCACCGCGTACCATTACAACAAAATAAAGAAGCGCTTTGCCGGGAAAATCCCTGAAGCCAAGGTCGGGTGCGACAACGAGGCCGTGGCCGCAATCTTCGGAGAAAAAAAGTCCGACAAAACTTTCACTCGCGGGCGGATACTGATAGACGATGTCATCAAGGGGCAAGCCGAGCCAAAGTCGAAACCTTTCTTTCACAACAAGATAGACCAATTTACCGGCGGCACTATGGACGGCGCACTATTCCAAGAAAAGGTCATCTACGACAAAGGTACCGAATACACGTTTGACATCTACGTCGAAAACAGTGCCCTCGCCGATGATGACATCGAAAAAGCCTTTGAGCAGAGCCTCCATGACATCTGCACCGGACTGCTACCCCTCGGCGGCATCACCAACCGTGGCAACGGCATTTTCACCGGAACCGCAACTAAAGACAACAAGCCATTATGGACAGAGTAGAGAGAATAACAGAAATACCCAAAGCCAATTATCAAGGCTATATCTGGTACAGCGACAGCGAACGGCCCAAAGTCTTCACCGGCGACAAGGCATACGGAGGCTTCAAACCCAACCCGGCAGCCAACCCTTTCATCATTGAAGGCAATCTGTGGGACAAAGCCACCAGCACCTCCATATCCATCCGCTATGTCGATGGCCGGTACTATATACATCGGACGGTACTGACCCCCGAGGAAGTCAACGGCAAGACCGACCACAGCACCGTCAAGACATTCGTGGCACATCGTATAGACGGATACACATACCTGCGCTTTGTCCAACTATGGGAAACGCGGGAAGACCCTATGTGCGAAGACATGGAAGTACTCGAGCCCTCAAAACCGGTATTCATCGGATTCACTAATAACAATTAATCATGGCACTGACATCACCATATAACTTTGTACCGCTCAACTCAAAAGTCTATATACCTGATTGGTACGGCCTCGTGTCACAAGACATCCCCTTTGAGGACGGCGAAGACGGCTACATCGAACTGACTTGGCACAACGACTCGCCCCTGTTTATCCGAGATAAGGACAAGGATGACGATGAACACGCGCCAATGAACATAAACGGCCGTTACTTCATCCCCGGCTCCAGCATCAAGGGTATGTTGCGCAATGTCCTCAGCATCCTTGCCTTCGGCAAAATGGCAGAAGGCGAACAATACAAAGATCAAAAATTTCAAAGGACTGTAATTATAAATAACACGACAGTAGTTAAAGACCGAAAGTTCTCCATAAAAGATTTAGTAAATAAACGGCAGCCGCAGACAGAAGAGAATAGCGGTAAGCATGATTTATGCGAGCTAATCTTCGGCTGGGTTAGAGCGGATGGCAAGAATATGAAGGGTCGTGTTCAGGTGGGTAATGCGTTTGCCTCAAAGGATGAAGGCATCGACCTTCTAACTGATAAGACCTTAGTGTTAGGCCAACCGCAAGCCTCCTATTTCCCGCTATACATAAAACAGGATCAAAATACAGACAAGCCTAAAACATATGATAATGGCGAATCCATTAGTGGAAGGAAGCGTTATCGTATACATAAAGGTTTTACCGAGACTAAGGATGTCGAACCCGGCGACACCACATCCACGTTTAAGGCAATTCCGGCCGGATGTAACTTCGTAACACGCATCAATTTACATAATATGCGACCGGAGGAAATCGGCGCATTATTGTCCGCAATTACGATTCATAATACAAAAGGCATTTACCATAATATCGGAGCTGCCAAGGCATTCGGTTATGGTAAAATCAGGATAGAAGGAGAAGTCAAATTATTCGGACTCAATTATACGTTGAGTTACTACCTCAAGGCGTTTGAGGATACAATGGAAGGCTTCTACAAACGTGAATACCCAGATTCGAGTAATTATTGGAAGACATCTGAAGAAATAAAGACACTGCTGGGGACTATGGCTGAGCATAAATACGATGACGTGCGTTTTATGAATCCGAATGAATACAAGGAAGCAAAAAAGAGCAATAAGGGCAAGCTTAACGAGACTACAAGCACCGGACTACAGTCAATTTCAGTCCAGGAATATGAAAAGCTCAAGAAATCGCACGTCAGCGCATGTGAACTCAAAACATATGCGGATAAAATCATAGAAGAAACCGATGACCTACAGCAAAGGATAGAAGCCTTGATTAAGCTAAGCAAGTACATTCGCGAGGCTATCGATTATCGAAAGTTTACACAAGAAAAGAATAATTTCCAAGACATATCTTCTATCAATGAACGTCAAAGTCAAATAGAAGACTCAATATATAAACTAAGGCTTGAGCAATTCTATATTTTGCACAAACAAGAGTATGACAAGATAGATGAATATCTCACCGGCATAGAAGAACTGATTGCCTTAGGAAAGATGGACTATGTAAATTCTCGGCTTAAATTGGCTAAGGACGCATGCGATTCACTATGTCAGAGTTTGAACGAGAACGGGCTTACAGACCAGCGTATTATCGATAAGATAGGTCTAATCAACAAATACAAAATACAAGTTGAAAACACGTGTAAGGATTTGGGCCTTCGCGGAAAACTTGATAAAAAAGACGTCAATGGCGATAATCTTATCAAAGACTGGAAGCTATGCAATAAGATAATTAATCAATATAAGAAAAAGAAGCCTGACGGGCTTAGTGCGCAAGATATCAACGACATAATCGACAAGGCAAAACGACTATATAAAAGCCAAGACGTCAAATGGCAAAAGAATGGTCAGAATCGGAATGAGTTGGCCAACCATATCGGCCGTGAGCGTGCCGATGAGCTTTTCAAGGAGTGGGATCAGGGAAAATGAACGATATGGGAGGCAAGATGGTGACGACGCTTGTCGCGAGGTACGACACGGAGATTACGGAGAGGGAGATACCCTATCTGCGCGGCGCTGTCATCCAAGCCGCCGGGCGCGACAACGTACTGTTGCACAACCACGTGGACGAACGCTTGCGTTACAGCTACCCTATGGTGCAGTACAAGCGCCTTGATGGACGGGCTGCCATAGTGTGCATCGATACGGGCCTCGAGGCCATCCGCGACATCATCGCCCTCAACCTGCCGCAGGTGCGGCTCGGACGCCGCATCACGGCGCTGCCAGCCCCGACACTCGAACTCGAAGAAACCGAAGTAGCTCTCACCGATGAAACCTTCACCTATCAGGCTACGCGCTACTTCCCGCTCAATCAGGACAACCATCGCCGCTATAACGCCACCGACAGCATCGTCGAGCGCTACCGACTTGTCGAGCAATGTATCGTAGGCAATATTCTATCTTTTGCCAAAGGCATAGGCGTATTCTTCGATGGCACAGTAACGGCACAACTCATCGCCGTATCCCACACCGAGCTATACGACTTCAAAGACATCAAATTACGCGGCTTCGACCTCGTCTTCAAGACAAACGTCCGCATGCCATCCTACATCGGCCTTGGCAAGCACGCCAGCCTCGGCGCCGGCACCATCATCCAAATATAACAACATATGAAGAACGTACATATCACATTAGTGGGCAAGGAAGCTCTACCTGTATTCTATCCCATATATGAATACCATCCTGACATCATATATCTTATTGGGACAAAAGAGTCAAGGGTCGCAATGGCCAACCTATGCGCGACAATTAAACAAATGGGCATGGAATGCGTACAGGAAAAGCTCAAAGACGCATATGACGCAAATGAGAGTAGACGTAAATGCGACAGCATTATAGCTGATGAAGGGTTCGACTGCACGTACACTTTCAACCTGACAGGAGGAGCAAAGCCAATGGCTCTCGGAGCAATGTGGTCAGCAATTCTGCATAATTGTGAGATGATATATACCGAATCTAAAAATTACATCAACATCCGTACATCTGAGAAGACTCCGCTTCAAAAACACCTGCCCTCTGAACTCATATTTATGCTTCAAGGCCAAAAGCTAAAAAGCTATAACCAATACACACCCGACCCTGAACGCAGCAAATGCGCAGAAGAAGTCCGCAATCAAGTATTTGATCCATACAAGAGAGAGGTGCTTGACCTTCTTAAAGCGGAATATGACCGCAACATAAATCATATAAATAGTCCTTTCTCTTGTGGACCAGTGTCATACAAAAAGGATGGGACAAATACAATCATAGCATATAACGATGATGAGATATTCCAAAGTGATTACCCAGAGGCAGATATGCTTTTATTCGAAGGTCGATGGTGGGAGACGCTCGTTGCCGATGCTATCTACAAATGGGCTAAGGATAAGTACGATGTTTGGACCAGTGTAGTGTTTGATCCCCAAAAAGAAGATTATACAAGAGATGGCATCAAAATAACAAAAAACGAAATTGATATATTAGTCAATTTGGGGAACAAGTTCCTCTTTGTCGAATGCAAATCCAATTCTTTCAATCAAGACGATATCTACAAACTTAACCGCGTCACACAAACCTATGGAAGCGATAAATCAAAAGGAGTGTTAATTGCCTATAGGATCTTCTCAAGAATTAGATCCAATTTAAGAGAAAAGGCGACAGACAATAAGGTTGACATTCTCACCTTTGATAACGACTTCAGCAATCTTGACTGCGAATTAACAAGAGTCATCAACACCCTCAAAGCATAAGAGCATGGCACGCAAAGTATTTATATCTGTCCTCGGGACTGGGTCCTATAAGGAGTGTATATATGCATTGGGCGACACCCAATACGACAAAACCCGTTTTATTCAAAAGGCTACATTGCAAATGCTTGATGTCAAGGAGCAATGGACTGAATACGACCACATATATATTGTGATGACAGATGGCTCACAAGAAAAAAACTGGGAAACAAGGACTGATAATGGAGAGCCTAAAATCGGTCTGGCCGACACATTGAAAGAAATGCATCTTTCCACACCAATAGAGACTATAAGAATACCGGACGGAAATAACGAAGACGAGATATGGCAAATCTTCAGTGATATATATAAGGTATTGAATGATGAAGACGAGCTATACTTCGACCTCACACATGGCTTCAGATACCTCCCGATGTTGGTATTGGTACTCGGCAACTATGCCAAATTCTTGAAAAATACCATAGTCAAGAGTATAACATATGGCAACTATGAATCTCGTGATAAAGAGACAAATATAGCTCCTATCATCAATATCACTCCGTTGGCCGCCCTCCAAGACTGGACAAACGCCGCTGCCGACTATCTTGAGCATGGCGATGCAACGAAGCTAAAAAATTGCGCAGATAAGCCGCTGATCACCATTGCTCGAGAAACAAAAGGGCAAGACCAAGATGCGACAACACTCATAAAGTTGTCTAAACAATTATATGAGTTTAGCAATCTGATTTCATTCAACCGAGGTGATGAAATAATTATAGGCAAACAAAGCGAACAAATAAAGGCACTTTTAGAAAAAGCAGATGCCGAATATATCCGTCCAATGGGGCCCTTGTTTAAACAGATCGCGAAATCTGTTAGAAATTTTAATCCCGATAGTCCCGAAAATATGATTGAGGCTTCGCGACTATGTTTGGATCACAGCGATTTTCAAGCATCTATCACATTGCTCCAAGAGGGAATAGTATCTATGCTATGTCGTAAATTCCATCTTGACGTTAAAGACAAAGGTGATAGAGAAATTGCGACACAAGCCTTAAACAAGCTTGGACTGGAACTACAGAATAAAGAATACAGGCCGCTATCGCCTTATAAAGAAACGATTATTAAGCGAATCATTGACAGTGGTATAATATCTTCAGAATTAGCCAACCAATGGAACAAGATAACAGAAGACCGAAACGACTTTAATCATGCCGGTCTTCGAGCGAGCTATAAAGATGCTGAAACATTGCGCAATAATATAAGCTCTTATCTTTCGGCTGTTTGCGATGAAATCTCTGCGATTAAAGCCTATGTTCCTGGCACTCCCCCGTTACTCGTCAACCTGTCCAACCATCCATATAAGGATTGGTCGGAAGACCAGAAAAAAGCCGCAGAAAAGTATGGAGAAGTACAGGATATGGCATTTCCAGAAATAGACCCGGCGATGAAAATTGACAAAATCAAAAAGGAGATTGCCGTAGCTCAAATAGATGAGATAAAAAATATGTGTAAGGAACGTAGAGTCACCGTTCACATAATGGGTGAGATGTCCTATACTTTTTATGTCGTTTCACAACTAAAAGCTTTTGGCATTCGCTGCATTTGTTCGACGAGTGAGCGCGACACAGAAGACCTCGGCGGAGGCGAAAAGAAGGTCTCGTTCCACTTCAAGCGCTTCCGCGACTACGACTGCTAACTCCGATGGCGGAGGTGGTAAACATTGCCACCTCCACCTCGGCAGCGACATTTCATATCTCGGCTATTATCGCCATACCGGCCGTACAGGCCATCCTTTTCACACAAATTATCATCTATGGAACTTGTCATCAACACCTATGGCGTTTCTATCAGCCGCGACAACGAAGGCTTCGTCATCAGCAACGCCGACGGCCGCCAGCGCGTCCCGGTGGTCGGCATCGACTCGATACAGATTGGGAAAGGCGCCCAAATCACCAGCGATGCCGTGATGCTTGCCGTCGAGCACGAAATCGAAGTAATCTTTACTGATAAATCCGGTCAACCGCTGGCGCGCATTTGGAGCCCGAAATACGGGTCAATATCCACCATACGCAAAGGGCAGTTGACATTCTCGTTCTCGTCCGATGCCGTGGCGTGGATCAAGGATGTCATTTTGCGCAAAATCGAGAACCAGCAAGCACTACTACTGATGCTTGCTGCCGATGACGCGAAGCTCGAGCTGAGCCAAAGCACCGACAAAGCCATACGCCGACTCGAAGACTATCGCACCAAAATACGCACCATCGAAGGCGACATAGTCAGTGACATCGCCCCTACCTTGCGCGGCTGGGAAGGTGTGGCCTCCAAGATTTATTTCGAGGCCCTGGCCGGTTTCATGCCCGAGCAATACCATTTTGAGAAGCGTACGCGCCAGCCCGCCACCGACATCACCAATGCGATGCTCAATTACGGCTACGGACTGCTGTACGGCCGCATCGAGGGAGCTCTCATCAAAGCCGGCATAGATCCATACATCGGCATTATGCACCGCGACGACTACAACCGCCCGGTACTGGTCTACGATGTCATCGAAATATACCGCGTTTGGGTAGACTATGTAGTCGTACGCCTACTATCACAACAAGCTATCACCGAGGATCATTACTCCGTACACGATGACGGTTCATACTGGATGGAAGCACTGGGCCGACGCATACTCATCCAATCGCTCAACGACTACCTTGATGAAGTCGTAGCAGACAGTTCAATGCCACGCAGTCGCATGACACAAATCACACTATACGCCCAAAGTCTTGCCCAACGTTTCAAACGCTATAACCAAGCACTATGATTTCCGCCGCTCGAAATATCCGTGACACCGCCGAGGCTTTGGTCAAAATGCCATTAAGGCATGTATACGACGCGCTACGCAACCCACGCCCCGATATCACAGCCATGCTCAACCAGATACGCGTGGCACACGCTCTCGATCCTTCGCGTTATCCGGCACTGAAATCTCAGTTGCCATACTTTGTATGCGCCATCTTCAATCCCCCATACCGTCGTAGCGCCAATTTCGCATACACCGAATACTTTATCATCGACATCGACCATGTGTCCGAACAAGGACTTACTATCCAAAGTCTCAGACAACGCATATCCGCCGATAGCCACACTCTGCTATGCTTTGTTTCGCCCGGAGGCGATGGTCTCAAAGTGGTCATGCAGCTATCCGAAAAATGCTACGATCCGGGGCTCTACAAAGTATTCTACCAAACGTTTGCCGCAACTTTTGCACGACAATACGATATCGCACAAGCCGTAGACGCCAAGACCTGCGATGTCACGCGCGCCTGCTTCATGAGTGCCGATCCCGAAGCATACTACAATCCGGAGGCTGAACCCGTGGCTATCAGCTACTACATCGATCTAACGGCAGACCTACGCAAAGCCGCTAAAACCAAGCACGAGACCTATGCCCAAAAGTCCGACGGCACACCGGACGCAGCAAACGTTCACGACACGACCGAACCTCCGGACGATGTCATCGCAGCAATCAAACGGAAACTCGATATAGGCAGAAAGACCATACCTCAAAAACCTACGGCATACGTACCGGACGAGCTCACTCAGATTATAGACGACCTGCGCACATTCATCGAGTCTTTCGGTATAACCGTCAGCGGCATCGACAACATCCAGTACGGCAAAAAGATACGCACCAATATCGCTGCAAAAAAGGCCGAGACAAACCTGTTTTATGGCCGGCGTGGGTATTCCGTCATCCAGTCGCCACGCTCAGGCACAGATGCCGAAGCCAACAAACTCACCGCCGACATAATTCGCCAATATCTGGCAGAACATAATCTCTGACCATAATGGCGCGTAAACCAAAGCCACCACTATCCTTAGCCGAGCAGATGCAGAAAATCATCAATGCTCGCCTAAAACTGCCCCCTCGCGAATACGACAATGAAGATGATAACGACATAGACCTTGATATCGGTTCGCTTGAACAACGCATCCAAAAAATCTTAGGCATCGTCCGCAACACCAAAACAAAAGACAACCACATGGTATTCTTCGTGATGTATGATATACGTAGCAACAAGGTTCGACGGCTCGTATTCAAGTACCTTACACGCAAAGGCTGTACACCGATACAACGGTCAATATTCCTGGCCGAAGCGCCTATGGATGTATTCCGGCAAATTCAGTCTGACCTTGCCGAGGTGCAGCAAGCATACGAAAACAAAGACAGCATAATCGTATTGCCAATCACCACAGACTACCTACGTATGATGAAAATCATCGGTCAACACATTGCCGTGGACGTCATCACTCATAACAAATCCACACTATTCTTCTAAATAATTTTACGCTCGCAAACACAAGCCCCGAATACTCAAGCGTCGCCTCTTCTGCCAACGCATCATCCTCGCTGCTCATCCGATTGAACGCATCACTTATACGCTCATCTATGGTCGCCCAATCAAGCCCCTTGCTCTTCTTAAACGCCTGCAACACTGCCACACCGTTAGCATCAAGCGCTCCCTGCACCTCTATGCCGCGCCCGTCCACACGCTTGCCGCGTATCGACAATAGGCGTCCCAGCGCGTCTCGACTACGTCGCAGCTGATTGTCCACCATGATGTCCATCACCTTCTGCACATACTTGGACGTATCCTCGCGCCCGGTAACATTGGCTGCCGTACTCAGTATGCGCTTGGTCTCGGCCTTACCAAGGTCGTCCAACAACCCATTCTCAAGCATTCTCTTGACCAAATCAGTGATACTCTTCACCGTCGAAAGGTCATACCCCCGCTGACGCGCCATCGCTTGTCGCAACTTACTCAAATTGCCGCCTATGGCCTTCATTGCATCCTCCTTGGTCTGCCGGTTGTCGGCATTGGCCAGGCTCGCTGCTTCCTTCATCTGCGCTATCGCTTCGCCAAGACCATCGTCCCCGTCCCGGAATTTTATGCCGCCGTCACGGTCGCTGTCGCCGATGAGATCTTTCATAGTCTTGTGGGTGTCAATATCAATAACGGGGTCAATCAGATAGACTTGGCCGTCCTCGCCGATAAGCGCGTTATCGCCGTTGAAGTCCGACACCCATACATCGTCATTGGTATAGAAGTATGGAGGCTCAGAGCGGAAGCCCTTCGATTCGAGATAGGCCTTCACTTCTTCATTGGTGGCGGTACGTCTTGACTTAATGAGTGGTTGAGAGAGGACTATACGCACTCCATCTACATCCTCGGCGATGCCTTCAAATTTGTAGGCAGTTTCCGGAAAGTATTTGTTGTGCAGGAGATATTCATAGATGGCGTCCTCCGCCTCAATGTGGTTCTTGTACCATGAGCCGGCCATTGCGTAAGGGTTTTTGACTTTATAGACACGGCTTTCATCAAAATTGATGTAAACCTCGCTTTCGCGTGATTGTTTGCTTACGCGCTCTCCAAAGCTCTTTATCTTCTCTCTTGGGATGAAAAGACCGTTGGCTTTAGCTATGGCTACCAGCCTTTCGCCCTCCGCTTCACGTCTATATCTCTGGCTGTCATCAATATGTTGTTCTCGGTGAGCTGAATGTCCTTCTTCAAACACTCGGATATCGCTTCTGTCAGATACGGCCGCCAATCTCCGGGAAGCGTCTGTATCCACTTCTCGGCCGTCAGCACTGCCTTCGGGCCGGCGATATTCACCACTTTGATTTTGTCCAAGTCTTTTTCCATACTGCAAATTTACTGTTTCTTTCTGATTTCCTTTTCCATCTCGTCCATAACTTTCCACATTCGACATTTCTCCAAACCCGGTTTTTCTACGCATCACCTCGGTGTCTGCCATATCGAATATGGTAGGCCGTCCGCCGTTGCGCTTACGCTTAAACGCTTCATGCAGCACAAACGCCCATTCCTTATCGCCCCACTGACGCTTGCTGCGTATCTTCAAGCCGTCCAGCAACCGCTGCAACGCCTTCTGAAGCATCGCTTTCAATCGCCCCCAGAACGTCTGCTCCGCCGCACTCATCTTCTCAAAACCACCCTCACCGATACGTCCGGCAAGGTCGGCTCCATACTCCTCGGTGGCATCACGCTTGAACTGCTCACGCTTCTTGCTTGCCTCCGCATGAGCCTCCGCCATATCTGTATAGTATGAAGCGTTGGCATCCCCACCTTTGGCTACATGCTCCTTGCGTTTCTTCTCACGTATGCGGTCCACCTCGGCATCGTACATCTTCTGCGCCATGCGGTCAATGGTGCCGCGTATCTCGTCCTTAGACACACGGTAGAGTTCATCAAGGGCATTGTTAAGCTTAGCCTCATCAGGGAACAGTACGCGCAGTCCGTCATGCCCCACAACCTCATGCACAAACGTATTCTCAATGTCTGCCATGTTGGCATTGTTGGGAACAACAATAGTCACCTCGCCGGTCATAGGATTGAAGCTGCCCTTCATTCTGCGCTGACGCACGGAAGGCAATGCGGCCACTTCTTCCTCTGTACGTATGATGCGCACTGGAGTATTGAGGAGCTCCGCCAACTCTCGCGCCCGCGCTGTCATCACCTCCGGGTCACTATTATTCCCGGTCTTCTCATTGTTCCCATTATTCTCATCAGAGAACCCGGATTCAGCCACCTCAAACCAACCGGAACGATTTACCCTGTCGGGCTTCGGCAACAACGTGTAATCACCGCTGTCTACAAAGCCTTTTAGCCCGTCCACGATTTCCTTCTGACGCGCACCATCCAAGCGGTCGGGATAGTACACATACTCCAAATAATCGGCATCCGCATTCGACTTGAAGCGATGTCTGCCGAGCTTCACAACAAGGCCGTACACTTCACTGTTGGCATTCTTGCTCGCAATATTATCAGTGTTCGCCGAATGGTCCGAGACACGTATGCCCACCGAGTTGCCGAGGTCTTGGTAGAAGGAAGCACGCAGACCGGCACCCTTCAGCCCGAAGGCCTTGGCGATATTATACAGAAATTCGTGCGCACCCATGGCCTTCTCGTCCAACCTATCGGAAATTTCTTCAAGACCGTCTCGATATTCGGATTTTTTGCCTACCTTTGCACCCGAATTGGATACGGCCTGGGCACTCCTGCTTGGACGGCCAGTCTCGGAGGCGACACCTACAGTGCCGCTTTCGTTATTTTTGGTCACTACCACCGCAGTGTCATAGCTGCCGCCGGCATTGCCCTTATTGGCTATTTCTACCTTGTAGCCGGCACCCAATTCTTTCTCACACCACTCTTTCAACTCTGACTTCGTGAAGCCTTTCTGATAAGCCTTGATGCTGCCGTCGGGACGCAATACCAGTATCTCGGACGGGCTGTCAAGCGTTATTCGCGTCTCGCCCTCCTTGCCCTGTCGGCGGATGCTCTCGGCACTGCGAACATTTAACACCATACGTCCGCCATCTTTCAGCTTATCTGCCATATCGTGCAGCACTCCGGCACGCCAGTCATCGGGTATCACATTGAGCACCGCATTACTGATGATGTAATCGTACTTCTTCTTTATATCACCGTAACTCTTATAGGTCGGCGCTGCTCGCCGCTCCGAAGGATAAGGCTCTACGTCCTCAACCTTGATGCCGTTATCCCTCATCCACTCCGTACCTATGCCCAGACCGCTGCTCGCATCTAATACGTCAACCTCGCGGCCTCGCGCCTCACGCTTAACCCATTCGCCGAATTTCTGATACGAACTCAGCGTATTCTTCACCTGCGTGGTATGCCGCCCGTCACTATTGGTCTGCTCGTCCAACCACCGACGTCCATACTCGCTGTCCAACTCCTCGCTCGTGCGATAACGCATATCCGCATCCATTTTCGAATAGTCGCCGTTATTACCCTCGGCATACTTTGCCTGATTTGCATCCAGTATACAGTACGAAATCTTTGTTGGCTCGTATGCATCGTTCAATTCCTCTGCAAACATCACGCCGTCATAACCCTTGGACTTTATCTTGTCTGCAATGCCTTCCTCATCCATAATACTCCACAACTCGTCCTGCATATCTGCCACGGTGTATTCCCATCCGGTAACATACTCATACGTCTCGGCGTATGTATCGTTGTCCACAAGATCCATAGGACGTCTGATATTCAGGAAGCACGCTATTACATCCGCCTTACCTCCACGAACTCCGGCTGCATTGCGGGCATACGTCTCCGCAAATTCTTCATCGGGCGTAAAGAAGTATCCTTCTGCCACAACTCTGCGCTCCAACCCGGCTGTATAACGACTGCCCTCATGTCGTTCAAAGGTATTGAAATCCACACTACGCCCATGATATACCACCATAGGTTCGCCGTTTTCGTCCACAACCTTGGATGACTTTTCAGGCTCATTCTCCCAGTCTCCAAACCATCGCTTGAAATTTCTTGTACGTACCGATACCCATTGGTCTGCAGTCAAACGTGTTGTCCGTCCGTTAGGTGCTTTCATATACGTACCGGCTTCCTTGGCCGAAGCTACTATCGACGCCGCCTCACTATCGCTCCCATAATTCCCGGCGTTCCCATTGTTCTCATTCTGCCCCGCTTCCGCATCTTTTCCTCCCGAAACTTTGGGATTCTCAAAGTTTTCGACTACCTTTGCAGCAGTTTCAAGGACTTCTTGTATCCCTTGTTTCGCCTGCTCTGCAGGTAAGACGAAAGCCACGTCAGCGAGATTAGTTCGCTGTTGGTCAAGGAATGCAAGAAGTTCCTTTTTATTCGCATTCGTCAACTTCCCGTCCAAAATCCAACGAACAATGCTTTCGCTATTCTTTGGAAATACATTGCGGATGCTATTAACTTCCAGCACACGGCCTTTTACTGTCGGACGTATAAAAATGCCGACAAGAAATTTCTCGCCATTATGATCCAATAGGGTAAGAATATTTTGCGACTTCCCCTTGTCGCCATAAGCAAATGTCGCTATCGGGTTCGCTATTGCCTTCGGCAAATCGCGCACTTCCTGCAAATCAAAATCATGCTTGCCCGAACTTGCCTTCAACGACAATTGAGATGCAGGCAACTCTATCGGCAAATTCGGAATTCCTGCTGCACGCAAGAATTCAGACGGCCTTCCCATCTTATACACATGTCCTATCGGCAGTTTGCCGTCTATCTGCAGCTCCAACTCCGCGTTGAACCGCGCATTAGCCGCCTCTAAGCCTTCCGCGCCATTCTCCCCCACATACTGGAAGCGAAGCCTATTCGACATCCCGGTTTCATCTTTCGACATTACATCTGCCAGCTGCCCCTCATCGGTATTCAGCCATGCAACATCGTCCACACTCACTTCTTTGCTGTACACCTTGCCGCCCCCGGCATAGTCCTCAGCCTGCATACGCGAAGGCGTCACAAACACACCGGCCTCTATGGGCTTGCTGCTGTACACCCTCACTCGGCCGCTGCGCAACACCGCCTCAAGCATCGCATTGCTCACATCGGGATAACTCGACAACGCATCCCAGCCGCCTTCTTCCCCTTCGGCTCGCGCCTCGGCAATAGCCTCTCGCAACGTCCTTATATCTTCCACTCCGCGCACCCCCGTGTGGTAATCATCTTCCATCGGATTGACACGCTGTATCACGGCATTCTGCTCGTTCTTGTGCAGCACCTCGCGCGGATTTACACCGTCTAACATATCTTTCATCACGCGGTCTGCTACCTCCTCGGCACTCGTATAGCGTATATGCAAGAAGTCACACACACCCTTCCAGAAACGCGCCAACGCCTGCTTCACACGCTCCAAAGCACTTATCGCCTCGGCTTTCTCAAAAACGCTGCCCCTGCCCTCGGCAACCTTCTTGGCTTCTTCACGCAAACGCTCGGCGCCGCGACGGCCGCTGTATGTCGCTATCACCTCATCGGCTATCTCATCTTCACTCTCCAATTCCGGATAACGCTCTCGCACTTCATCCCATACGGGAGTATCTTTCATCAACCCGACCACATTGGACCATTCCTCGGCATTGCCGCATCGCAAGGCCTCAGCCCACAGGTGCGCATACTCGTGCACCGGCGTCTCGGCCGTCGCTATCCGCGGATCGATATATATCTTCCCCCCGACGGTGAAGCCGTACGCCTCACCCTCGCCCGTCCGGAAGAATCGCACATGGTCGGTTATCTTCAAGTCTTTGTCATCGAAGATTACATAATTCTTCGCACCATCAGCTCGACCGCCGCTCGTATATTCAGCGGGATACTTGATGCCCGTAAAGCCTAACTGCGAAAGAAACTCCGAGGCCTTGCGCTGCACATTGCCGGCAACTTCATACCTGCTCCCACGTATCGCATTTGGTATCATTATGTTATAGACATACTCAAACGGCATATCCAAACGCCAACCTCTGCGAGCAAAATCCTCAAGATCCACTCCGATACCCTCCAAGGCTGTCCGCACTCGCGTTGCCTGGCTCGGCGTCAATCCTTTATCATGGTCTATATAATTCTCCCCGGTGTCCTCGGGTATCTCTACGGTGTAGAGGTGTCGCTGACCCTTGGCATCATCTACCTTCTGATTGTAGTAGTTTAGGGCGATGTCGGATTTATCGGGTCTTGTCTCGTCAACGTATGCTTTGAATGCCTCAAATGTCGGGTACTTTTTGAGGAAGCGTTTTGCATTATGCTGTCGGGCGATACTGGATAGGTTGGTGGAGTTGTTGGTAACAATCTTCGTGGCGTAGCCTCTGCCGATACCTTCTACCTCGGTCACATATGTGCCCCAACCAAAGACCTGCGCACCCTCGCCCGTGCCCATATGCGAGTGGTCAAAGCTCTCAAAGTCCGCACCGCTGCCATGATACACTCGATGCTCTCGTATTTTTATGTCGTTTTCTATTGCATTCTCGGCATCTCTGCGTATCTTTGCAGCGTCAATGTCAAGGATAGCGTTTTGGACGTGTGTATCAAGGGCAGCTTCGCGCTGAGCATTGGTAGCCTTGTCCGACATCTCAGCCCACATGGTAATGGTCTCCATATCATCAGGGCTGTTTTTATATTCTTTCTCTGCTACTACAACATATCCGTTGCCGAGTTCTTTGTAGAATCGTACAGATACTCGCCCACTCATATCATCACTCCCACGTCGAACATAATCGGGAGCGGTCATAATGTATGGCATAAGCTCCATGTCAACCGTTGTCAGGGGTATGCTCCTCTCATTGAGCTTCCGCCCACCGACACCATGATTCTTCTGCGCATGTACCACGCCATTTGCCGTAATATTATGGCTGTCAAAATCACGGCCCATAACCTTACGTATCATACGCTGTGTAGCTTCCGGAAGCTCTATGGTAAATGTCTTGCCACGCTTATTCCCGTCAAGCCACCCCCTTATTGTATTTGCCGCCTTTGTCAATGCCGACAATCGAGCATGCAAACGCACCTGCTGTTGTCCGGCATTCGACATCCCGGTTTCCTCATTCGCCTCATCCAACACCTTCTGTCCGGCCGCCACATCCGTAACCACTTCAACTCCGGCCTCGCGCAACCGCCCTATCACTGCATCGCGCAACACCGCCTCCGATGCTTCCACGCCCTCGGCGACAGCACCGTCTGCCTTACTCTGCTTCACACCTCCCGAAGGTATATCTACCACATGCGTGCCCAAGCCATAACTCAAACTCTCTTTGGACACTCCCATGTGTATCGAATATACACCGTCGCCGCTCAAGCACAAGTACTGCCCCGTGCCGTTTAAGCGCAACTCGCCGTGCTTCACATTATCCAAAAGGTCTGCCAACAACTCGGCTCGCTTCAACGCTATATATATCTTCCCTCCGTGATACGGCACACCTATCGCGTAATCAGACACATTGAACTCGCCCGACGCCTCGTCTGCACGCGCTTGCTCGACTGCCGCCTTAAACGCCGCCGCGTCCACCGCGTACGCCGCTTTCCTGCGCATGCTCAACAGCTCGCGCCACGGAACATACCCATGCTCAAAGTCCAACGCCTTGCCATCCCAGCCTATCGTCTTACCTTCCCATGCCGTAGGATACTTGCTGCGCACCATTATGATACTCGCCGTATCCGTAGCCATAGCCAAGCCTTCCTCGTAATGCACACCACGCAACTGCGGACGCTTATTATCCTCCGCAGTCTTACGCCACGGAGCATAATCCTTGGGATTCACCGTAACCTTACCCTTGACCTTCTTCGTCGACAACTCAAATCCCGGCGACTTACGCAACTTCGCCGCCTGATCCGCGTCCACCTCCACTTCTTCTTCTTTTCCGTCTTTCCCTTGCACATTAGACGACTTTGTCGTACCTTTGCCCTCGGAAGGGATGCTTTGAGGAGTTATTCCCGAGCCCTTTGTTGCAGTCTCGGCTTCTATTGGCTGCGCATAGTCCAAACCTTGACCCTCAGCCGAAGGGGCAGTCGCATCTTTCGGAGTGCGCCAAAGCATATTCCCTTCCTGTATAAGCCGCGATATTCGATTGCGGCTTTTTTCTTGGTTAGATACGACAACCTCTTTACCATCTTTGCTTACAGTAACCGATGTAAAGAAATAGAGCCGAGTGCCATTGGCCTTGGTGAATCCCTTGATAAAAATATACGATGACCCTCTTTCGGTTTTATCGCCGGGCTTTGCCTCACTGGTATCTTCAATAATTATGGTAGGCGTTTCAAGGGTAGGTTTCAACATGCCGAGTTTGCTATTACGCCCATCGCGCATGAGCTTGGCAAATTGATTTTTGCCCATCTTGACATCACCAATCGGGGTAGATACAATTCCATCCTCTCCGAAAAGTTTATCCCAATTCTCTATGGTCAACTCAATTTCGGGGGCGATTTCGGCCTGGAGTTCAATTTGACCGATAATCTCAGCGACCTCTTCTGCCGATAGTTTCCTTGAAGCGGCGCCTTCTTCTGCGCCCTCACGCTCGGCATCCACACGCTTCTGTACCTCCCGCACGTGGTCGGAAAACGCCTTCGCATCGTTATAATTATCGAAGTTCACGGTACTGAAGTCCCCGCGACCCTCAATCTCATAACCTTCCTCCTCTAATGCTTCGATGATACGCACCGGCGTCTCGGCATTATCGTCAAACACGTCAACCTCCAACCACGTCCTCCCGGTTTTAGTGCTGTGCACCGACACTATTCGCGGATCACGCGTATATCCCGTGATTATACCTGCCTTGTCTGCAGCACTCGTCGCTACAATATCACCGGACGGAATACCTTTCCACTTCTTCGTCTCGGCATCATAGCCGACATTCTTTGCTCCCTCACGCTTATCTCGCGCTCCCTTAGCCACTCGCTCGGCCTGTTGGAAAACGCTCTCCCGCTTCGGCTTCGCCGCCTTCTGACCCTCGCCACGCAGCCGCGCTATCTCCGCTCGCACAAGCTTCTTATCAGCCCCCGGCTTCTCCAATAGCTCTTCCAAATGCGCTATCTCCGCCGCTTTGCTCCCATTATTCTCATTCTCCCCATTGCTCCCGGTATTCCCGGTACGGCCATTCAATCCACTTCCGCCATTTTTCTCTTCCACAACGTCCTTCTTCACCGACGAGTATTCACCAAATGGCTTAGTCTTACGCTTGCTCGACTCAATCCACTTCTCGAAGTCTTCGAGGTTCACGCCGGTAATGTCAATTCTGCGGCCATTCTCCCAGCCCTGCTCGTAATTGGCAAGGTAGTCGCCCTTAGCCTCGTCTTGATCATTGAAGCCAAGCATAACCTTGTGCTCGTCAAAGCTGCCGTCGGGGTTGTACTGGTCCACAACGAACACCTTGCGTCCGTTCCAACCGTCAATATCATTGGAGAGGAACACGTCAATGTGGTCTCCGTCAACACCCACTGCGCCACGAATGTAGCCGTAAGTGTTGTTCATCTTGCTTTCCCACTGCTTGCCGTCAGCATCAGTACCCTTACGCACGCTGCCCTGCGGCTGTTCAATGGTGATGTCGAACGTACCAACTTGCACATGCCCCTTCTTATAGTTGCCGGCTTCCTTCTGCGCCTCGGTTGGTTCGGCGTTCACTTCGGCCGATGCAGTCTTTATCTTGGCAGACATCGGTGTTTCACCCTGGCCACCAACAATATTATCATTTTTCCCTTGCACATCCGCCGACTTTGTCGTATCTTTGCCCCTGAGAGAAGTTCCGTCAGACGCAGGAACAAGGTCCGGTCTCTTCGACCCACTCGGAGTCTCGGTTAAGCGCCATTCAGAACCGGGAGACAGCTTCTCAGCAAGATGCAGGATTTTATCATTCTGCATCTTGTTTTTTACCGCTGTGTCCTTAATCTCATGACTACTTATCGAGACCTCCATGCCGTCTTTTTTCACGGTTACAGACTCAAAGTGTACAATACGTGTACCATCCGCCTTGACAAACGTCTTCACGAAAAGATACTTACTGTCACGTTCCGAGCCATCCTTGGGGTCAACCTCCTCAAGCACTACATCCGGCGCGCTCAGCGTAGGATAAACCATACCAAAATACTCCGCACGACCGCGCGAATACATCTTAATAAACTGGTTCTCTCCCATCTTGACAACACCTATAGGCGTGTCAACCATACCATCCTCACCAAACTGAGCCAACCAATTCTCAGGCGTCAGCTCTACCGTGGGCGCGACCTCGGCTGACGCCTCCATACGCCCGACCAAATCAGCCGCCTCACTCTCCGACAACGAACGACCTATAAAGCGGCCGTCAACTTCCGAAGGCTTTATTTCTCTACCTTTTCCGCTTCCTCGGCTATCATCTGAAGCTCCTGCTCCACGCTCATACGCCCGGCCTGTGCCCGCAACGCGTTCTCGGCTTCCAACGTCTGTTGTGCTTCCTCGTCCCCCTCCTTGGCCGACTTCACTATCGTCAGCCATAGGTACATTTCCAGTCTCTCCATTATTTCTTTCGTTTACCGGTTTGTAGTCTATGCCGAGCACCTTCTTCACGGCCTCGGCTATCGTGTGCGGCGTCCGCTCTACACTCTCAAACAACGTGTCTTCGCCCACGCCTTGTATCGTGTCGTACAGGTCGTTGAACATCTTCTGCAGACCGCGCTGGCTCATACCCTTGTACATCGCCGCCAAATGCAACGCAAAGTTACTAAATCTTTCGGCGGGCAGATAGCTCTCGCCGCTCGCATCGTCAAAAGCATACTGCTGCGACCATGCAGCCACCGCCGTCAACGCCGATTCGATATTCGTCGCCCCGGCATACTGCGGATACATCATCATCTCGTTATACAGCACTATCGCCTGCTGTATCTCGCCGCGTATGCTGTCGGCCTCGGGGCTGTCGTAGTCACGGTAGGCCGTAGCCAATATCGCTCGCTGTACCTTCGCCGGCAGCTTCGCAAACATCTCTTCTATCTCTACACTGCCGCCCTCAAAAATGCCCTGGTACAACACATCCTTGAGATCCTCGGCCGCATTACCCGTCAACTCACCCTTGCGGTCAAAACAACTGGCATACTGCGTATCGGTGATATAACCGCGAGTATTCATCCATTGCAAGGTCTTCACGCCATTAGCAGCAACCAACTGCGAAATGCTCGCATCCTCGTCTTCTGACGACAATAGTCGCTCCGCATACTCACGCATATCGGCGCCCATCTTACGCGCCGCCGCACGTCCGCGTATACGCTCTACTCCGCCGCTCTCGGTATCGGCCTGCACATACTGCCCCAGACGTATAGCCTCGCCGTCGGACACGTCAAGCATATTCACCAGCACGGGACGCTCCATAGCCTCTATATCAGCCGCATCCATGCCGAAGTCCGCAGCATGCTCTATAAGATACGCCTTATACCGCGCCGCCTGCTCGGGCGCATTGTCGTACATCCATTTCAACGCATCCGCGCGCGAATTACCCTGTATCGTCTCACCACGGCCATTCACACTCGGAGCACCCGTATACGCCGTAATGCTCCCCGTAATCTCCTCGGGACGTATATCCCGCGCTATATCCTGCGCACTCACCTTGCTCACCGCATCCTTGCGATCTTTAGGCTGCGCCTCAGGTATGAAGTGTCGTACATTGCGGTTGCCCTGCACGTGGCTCGGCTGCAAATCATCCACATCTATGACCGCCGCAACACCGTCCGCGGTCGTGTCCTTGGCAAATTTCACGCGCACATCCTTGCCGCGCACCGCCTCAACCGCGCCCTGACGCTCTACTACCTCGGGTCCGCTGCGACGATAGCCGCGCGCACGCGCATGCTCGGGCGTGTCGGCACGCCAGTCGGGAACACCGTTCAGACGCTCCAGACGCAGCCTGTCAGCCTCGGCCTGTGCAGCTCGCTCGGCACGCTCACGCTCGGCCTGCTCAGCAGCCGCACGCCGCGCCACAGCCTCACGCTCGCGCTCCGCCACAGCCTCACGCCCTCGCTCGACTTCGGCCATCTGCCGCCAGCGCTCATACTCCAGCTGCGTACGCGACTGCTCGGCGGCTATATCGCGCTTCGATGCCAGTATCTCAGCCGGCGTCTTACCCTTGGGCTTGAGCTTCCGCGCACGCTCATATTCGTTGCGCTTCTCCTGAGCCATCACAGCCGCTATCTCCTTAGCCGTAGCCACATCGCCGCCGCTATACTCCACAAGAGCATCCCACGCCGTAGCAGCATCCTCAGCCTGCTCAAACATCGGCTCTCCCTTCGCATCCGTCGGCACTCGCGACAAAGCACTCGCGCGCGCCCCTTGCGCATCCAAACCATTTTCACTACCTTTGCCAACGGAAGACAAGCCGTCTTGAAGAGTGGAAAGGGCTGCCGCCGAACCGGACTTATCGCTCGGTGAAAGTATGATGAGTTGCCCGTCATCCTTGGCGGCTTGTCTTCTCATTCTTTCAAGACCTCGCTCGTTTATCTCTCGCCATCCGACAATCTCCGTATTGTCCTTGCTCTCGTATATATCAAGCACAACAACGGCGTTTCTGTCGCCCGTCTGTATGGCTACACGATAGTCGGGACGCCGTCTCGCTTGCACGCTGCCCACAAGATCGGGATTATACAACGCACGCTCCAGTATACTACGGCTTTCAGCCGCATCTATCTCAGGATGATTATCGCGGTTTTTCTCAAACACTGATTTCTTTATCACTATAGGCTTGCCGCCGCTGCCTATTGCCGCTGCCACATTCTCCGGCAAATCAGGCAACTGCACATTGCGTGTAGGCGACTCAAAATCCCCATCGGTGATTTCATCCATTGACCCCACACTCTCAACCACAAGACGCCCTTGCCCGTCCACAGGATTACCTTGCACGTCATAGCCCGCCGGCTCCTCGCCTTGCGCCAATCCCTCGCCACGCATCGGCTCACCACCATCGCTCCCATTGTTCCTATCGTTCTCATTATTTCCAACGCCTGTCTCCTGCGGCTGCTCCTGCGCCACATTCGACATTGTTTTGGCCCACTGTTCCGGCGTCACAGCCTCGCCAACACTCTCCAAGCGCTCGGGCGATGTCGCATGATAATTACCCTCACTGTCACACACCACGATAAAGCTATCCGAATTACCTCGGTCGATAACACTGCCGTCGGGTTGCATACGCACCTCGCCGCTGACGATGCACACATCCTCGGCCGGAGCATTCCCTATTGCCGCAATACGCGCCGGCACAACCATACCGCTCTCATGATTGATACGCCGAGCCGTAGCCGTGCGAATTTCGGCTTGACCCCGAATTACCCCGGCTTTCCGCTCCACAAGCACAAAAAAGAAGGAATTACATCCAACGCCTAAAGCGCTGTGTTGTAATCCCTTTCAATCAACGTGGTCCTTGTAGGGCTTGAACCTACGACTCCCTGATTATGAGTCAGGTGCTCTAACCAACTGAGCTAAAGGACCTTCGGTTTTTTTCAATCACTCTACGTAAGTGATAATCCCATTTTGTGAGTGCAAAGTTAGCGATTTTTATTGAAACAACAAGCGCTAAAGGCAATTTTGTTTTGATTTTTTTTGAAAGACTCCAATAAGAAGTGCTGCACTACCCCAACAAGACCAATACACTATGTGGGGGTGTGTCGTAATTGGCTTTTACGGCACACCCCCACGCAGTATAATTCAGCATTACGACACATCCCCGTCCGTTTTCTTGACCTATAGGTCCGCCGATCTGACTAAATCGAACAAGCATTGGTATATTTGCGAACATTATTCGACCTTTTGACCAGCAAAGTTGGTCAAAAGGTCGAATAATTTGCATATTCAGTCTAAGATATATACCTTTGCAGCCTTTTTGAGAATGAACATAATATATTTGACAAGTATGAAAAAGCTACTATTGGCCGTGACGGCCATTGCTGTAACGGCCGGCACAGCCGTGGCCGAAGGCTACCAAGTCAACACTTTCAGCGCACGTCAAGAAGGCATGGGACATGTCGGCGTTGCTCTTAAACTTGGAGCCGAGAGCAACATCTTTAACCCCGGAGCGCTGGCATTCAGCGACAAGACTGTCGATGTTACCGCCGGGATGAGTGCAATCAAATCATCGGTTACAGCCAATCATAATGGCACCGAATACAAGACAAGCAACAAGGTAAGCACTCCGTTCAACATATCAGCCGCCTTCCGCATCTACGACAACCTGTATGCCGGCGTATCCATGTACACACCCTACGGCAGCAGCATCAACTGGGGTGACAACTGGGCCGGTGCAGTGCTCAACCAAAGTGTCGACCTTAAGATATTCACCGTACAACCCACCGTATCGTGGCGTATTCTGCCTAAACTGAGTATCGGTGCCGGACTCATGGTCTCCTGGGGTAGCGTAGACCTGCACAAGGCACTTGTCAGCCCCTCATCGCTTGACCGCTTGCTCGGCGCCTTGGGCAGTGATGTGCGCTTCGGCAGCATCTCACCGGCATCTGTCGAACTCACCGGATCTTCCGACCTTTCGGTGGGCTATAACATCGGCGCTATGTACGAAGTCACCCCGCGCATCACCATCGGCGCATCCTTCCGTTCTAAGATGCAGATGAAGGTCAGCAAAGGCGATGCAGAAGTATTTTACGCCAACCAAGCAGCCCAAAAGATTTTGGGAAATACGCTTGACAACCTCAACCAAACCAATTTTTCAGCAGCCATGCCCTGCCCCTACGTGCTGACCTTCGGCGTAGCCTATCGCCCCATAGACCGGCTGACACTGGCTTTTGACGCCCAACTCACCGGATGGAAAACATACGATTACCTCGACTTCTCCTTTGATCACCTGCCCGACTTCGACCAGCATCTAAGCAAGAAATACCACAACTCATGGACATATCACCTGGGAGCCGAATACGCTCTCACAGACCGACTGGATCTCCGTGCCGGACTCATGGTAGACCAAAGCCCGGTCAACAAGAACCACTACAACCCCGAAACCCCGGGCATGACCAAGATAGAGCCCTCGGTAGGCTTGTCATTCCGTCCGGTCAAGAGCTTCTCCATAGACGTGGCTTTCATGTACGTCAAGGGCTGCGGAGCTGACAACGCCACCGGCCAATACGATGACTTCATAGCCAAGAATTATCCGCAGCTCGGTCTGCCCTCCACAGGGCAATTCACGGCCGACTACCATCTACACGCCGTCATACCTGCCATAGGCGTGCGTTACGCATTCTAAAGGCGCAAAGTATCGACCGCAATACAACGGCCTCGGTGCTCCCTTAACTATTTATAGGGAGACCGGGGTCTGTTTTTTCCCACAAAAGTCGTAACTTAGCAGGACCAAAACGCCACTCCGGCACTATGTACGACAACCGCTGTTATATTGCCATAGACCTCAAGTCCTTCTACGCCTCCGTAGAGTGTGTTCTCCGCGGCCTCGACCCGCTGAAGACCCACCTCGTGGTGGCCGATGAAACACGCACGGACAAAACGATATGCCTGGCAGTGTCTCCATCACTCAAGGCACTCGGCATCGGCGGAAGGCCACGCCTTTTTGAGGCACGACAGGCTGTACTGGCCGCCAACAGACGCCGAGGTACAGCCCGGCCGGGCTGCCGTTCCGGCTACGATGCCGATGCTCTTGCCGCCGACCCGTCTTTGGCTATAGACTTTATCATTGCGCCGCCTCGTATGGCCTTATACATCGAATACAGCACACGCATATTCGAGATTTACAGCCATTATGTAGCGCCGGAAGATATGCACGTGTACAGTGTCGATGAGGTGTTCATCGATGCCACGCCCTATCTGCACGCCTATGGCGGCGACCCGCACGCAATGGCAATGACCATGATTCGCCACGTGTTGCGCGAGACAGGAGTCACCGCTACCGCCGGTATAGGCACCAACCTGTACCTATGCAAGATAGCCATGGATATCGTGGCAAAACATATGACTCCGGACGCCGACGGCGTACGTGTAGCCGCGCTCGATGAAGCCTCTTATCGGCGAGTGCTGTGGGCACACACACCCATCACCGACTTTTGGCGCATCGGTGCAGGCATTGCCCGACGATTGGCCGACCGCGGTATGTACACTATGGGTGATGTCGCACGCATGTCCATAAACCACGAAGACACCCTATATGCAATGTTCGGTGTCAATGCCGAACTGCTTATAGACCACGCATGGGGATACGAACCGGTGGGCATCGCCGACATCAAGGCATATACGCCCTCTTCACATTCAATTTCAGAAGGACAAGTACTCACCGAGCCTTACAAGAGCGCCAACGCCCTTACAGTTATACTCGAAATGTCGCAGTCTTTGGCCCTAAATCTTGTAGCCAAAGGACTGGTCACAAAATCTATAGCTATCGACATAGGCTATGATGTATCCAATGTATCTGACGACGGGATATGTGACGGCGCTCAGATTGTCATCGATCGATACGGACGCCGCGCACCGGCACCGGCGCACGCATCAGGCACATTTGCAGCACCAACGGCCTCGGCCAAACTGATATGCAAGGCCGTCACCCGATTGTGGCATAGTTGCGTACACGGCGAACTGACGATACGGCGACTCAATGTCACCGCCTGCGAGGTCATCCCGCTCCACGATGTAGTACCGACAGAGGCGCCACAGCCGGACCTCTTCGGCGAATATCTTGAGACTATCGCCGCCGAAAAAGCCAGACAAGCCGATGAAGACAAGGCGCGTAGGATGCAACGCGCTATGCTCGATATAAAGACCAACTACGGCAAGAACGCTATACTCACCGGGCTTAACTATCGTGAAGGAGCCACCGGGCGTCAACGCAATAGACAGATAGGAGGGCATAAGGCATGAAGACTGAGAAAGACGCTACCACAATATATGCCGACATCATCGACAGACAGTATCGCCCGTCGGCCGTACATCGGCACATGTCTATGAAAGGTAGAGCGGCACAATTTGCGCCTTTTGCGGCACTGCACGGCCATTCCGAATCCATAGACGAGGCCGCACGACATACCGATGCGGACACCGAACTCACCGACGAAAGCCGTACCGACATTGCGCGACGTACAGCCGAGGCATACGATGCCGCCATCGAGGTCGTCATTCGGCATTTCCGACCGGACTCGCACAAAATCGGCGGAACTATCATCGAAAGTCGCGGCATTATCGCCAAAGTCAACGATGTCGAAGGATGGTTGAGGCTGCGCAACGGCATAACGATACACTTTGGGGCTATACGCGATATCTTCTCCGAAAGTATAAACCTGTGACACAAGCTAAAAGCACATAATTAAAGGCATTATTTTCAAGCACACACATACAGACATGACACCAAGCACATATCGCACAGCCTTATCGGCTTTGGCATTCGTTTTATTGACCGGATGCGCCGATGACTACAAGGGAGAACCTGATCCACCCGGTAGCGAATACACCCCGCACAACGTCGCCGTAGAAGTTCTTGACTACTCGCCTATGCCCGGCCAATTCGTCAACGAACTACCCGAGATAGCACCAAACGCAGATGCGGTCGCAGTACGCCGTGCAGTCCAGCAAAGCCTCGACCGCGGCAGCATGATATGCCTCGGCGGATTCGGCGGCAGCGTAACCCTACGTCTCAAGACGACGATATTGCATTCGCCGCAAGCTCAGGGAGACTTCCGCGTCCTCGGCAATGCTTTTTACTGGGGGACAAACACCTACGAGGGGATGCGCGTAGGCTCGGCCGAACCGGGTATAGTGTGCGTCATGGAGGACGTAAACCGCAACGGCAAAGCCGATGACACATGGTACTACCTGCGCGGCTCACGCTGGGAACAGGCCCGCATGACCACCGTGACATACACCGACAACAGCGCGGCCGGCGACAACAATGCCTTCGTTCTATGGTCGGCCGATGACGGAACCTCGGGTGCACTGAGCCGCAATGCCGCATACCACAACCACGCCTTCTTCCCCGCTTGGGGTGAGAAAACCTCGACAATGTCCGTGACAGCTATGCGCCTGCCGGACAACTATTTCCTCGTAGGCGAAACCTACGTAGGCTACTGCTACACCGGGTACGCCGATTCATGCCCCAACGATCAAGCCTCCTCAGCCTTGAGCCTGGCTAACGCCGTTGACGCAGACGGCAATACGGCAGACATACGACGCGTCGATTTCGTCAAGATTTATACCGGAGTGCTGCAATGCAACGGTCCCCTCGGCGAAGTATCCACCGAAATATCCGGCATCCAAGCATTGCACAACTGACAAACATCGGAGCGGCCAATGCTCGGACTATGCCATACGCCTCACAAAAATTCAAGGCGACAGATGGCGGCAGTCTCATAAAATAGCCGTATATTTGCATCTGCTTAGGCCGGAGCACGTGTAGTGGTCAAGGCCTCTGATGCAGACATACAAGATGCGTAAAACTCACTAAGCATCATATACTTAAGCAACAAATAACAATAAACATCATAACAAGCAAAACATTTACACAATATGGCTACATGGTTTGAATGCAAAGTACGCTACGACAAGATGCAGCAAGACGGCTCGGTGAAACGCGTCACCGAACCATATATAGTGGACGCCCTGTCCTTTACCGAAGCTGAGGCCCGCATCATCAAGGAAGCCCAGCCCTTTATTTCCGGCGAATTTTCGGTTTCGGCAGTCAAGCGCACCAAAATCAACGAAATATTCTACGACGGCACAGGTGACAAGTACTACTTGGCCAAAGTAGCGTTCATACAAATCGATGAAAAAGGCAACGAGAAAAAAGCCGCGACACAATACCTCGTGCAAGCCGGCGACTTCGACCGAGCCCTCGCCAATGTACACGAAGGCATGAAAGGCATCCTCGGCGACTACGAAGTGCAGTCCATAGCCGAAACGATGATTATGGACGTATACAAAGCCGATCTGAGCGGCAACAAGTAAACCTCCGTAAAACACGACAATGTCACACGACATAGCATCCGAAGTACAGCGCCTGCACGCCCTGCTGCCGCAGGGCGTGACATTGGTGGCTGTCAGCAAATTCCACCCCATCGAAAAGCTTCGCCAAGCCTACGATGCCGGACAGCGCGTCTTCGGCGAAAGCCGAGTACAGGAATTGCTGGCCAAAATTTCCGAGATGCCCAACGATGTACGCTGGCACTTTATAGGCCACCTGCAAACCAATAAGGTCAAAAGCATCATCGGACACACCGATTTAATCGAAAGCGTGGACAGCGTCAAACTGCTCGAGCTTATAGACCGCCTCAGCGCCGAGGCCGGAGTGGTCACGCGCGTACTCCTGCAAGTACACGTCGCCGCCGAAGAAACCAAATTCGGGTTTACTCCGGACGAGATGCTGGAATACTTCCGCAACGGCGGATACCGCAACCTACGCGCCACCCACATCTGCGGCCTTATGGGCATGGCCACCAATACCGACGACACCGAACGCATAGACAGCGACTTCGCCGCAATCGAATCGCTGCACCGTCGTATCGTGGACACATGTCCCGACCTATGCGGCTTCGACCAACTGTCTATGGGCATGAGCGATGACTTCGATATAGCGCTGCAGCACGGAAGCACTATGGTACGTATCGGCACCGACATCTTCGGGCCACGCGAATACTGACCGAACAGCCCCTTCCTCCCCCACCGAAAAGAAAAGACTTTTACCCACCTAAAAACAACATACCCAAACACCATGGCACAAAAAACAGCCGAGCACAAAAGCTACGCTCTGCCCATCACTATCATGTTTGCCCTATTCTTTATGATAGCCTTCGTCACCGGGTACCAAAACCCCTTAGGCTCAGTCATAAAAAAGATGTCGGGCGACAACATCTTCCTGACCCAACTCGGCACATTTGCCAACTTCATAGCCTACGCCTTCATGGGCTATCCCGCCGGCAAGTTGCTCGAACGCCACGGATACCGCCGCACGGCTATGGCAGCCGTCACCGTAGGATTTATCGGCGTCCTCATCACCTACCTCTCCGGATATATCCTCAACGATAATATTACCGCCGTATCAGTATACATCATAGGCGCTTTCGTTGCCGGATTCTCCATGTGTATGCTCAACACTGTGGTCAATCCCATGCTTAACTCGCTGGGCAAGAACCAAAACCAAGGCAACCAATTCATTCAACTCGGCGGCGCATGCAACAGCATCGGTGCCACACTTGCCCCTGTCATTGTAGGTAGCCTTTTGGGCGGCACCGCCAGCACCATCTCGGCAGCCAACCCCGTATTCTACCTCGCTATGGGCATCTTTGCCGTAGCCTTCATCATACTTTATGTCAGCCGTCTGCCCGAACCCCATATAGCCGGCGAAAAACGCGAAAGCATCAGTGCCGCAGGCGCTTTCCGCTACCGCAATTTCACCTTCGGCGTCATCGCGATATTCTGCTACGTAGGCATCGAAGTCGGCATCGCCAACTGGACACTGCAATACGTCGAGAACAGCCCCGCTGTCAGCACCAACGCCCTGGCACCCGCCACTATCGCCGGCAGCGTGGCCGGTGTATACTGGCTGCTTATGCTTGTCGGCCGTCTCATCGGTGGAGCCGTAGGCAACCGCATATCCTCGCGCACTATGCTCGCCGTAACATCGGCCGTCGCCATCTGCCTGCTCATCATCGGCATATATATGCCCGAGACCTCCACAACCTTCTTCGGATTCAAGGCCACCGAGCTTTCGTTCTTCTCCGTACAAATTCCGGCCAACGCAATATTCCTTATATTATGCGGCTTGTGCACCTCCGTGATGTGGGGCGCAATATTCAACCTCTCCGTCGAAGGCCTCGGCAAATACACCGCCGTCGCCTCCGGACTGTTCATGGTTATGGTATGCGGCGGAGGCATTCTCCCCTTCATCCAGGGACTTATCGCCAAAGGTTGCGGTATACTTGCCGGATTCTGGCTCACCGTGGCTGCGGCAGCATACATTCTATTGTACGCGCTCGTCCTCTCGCGCCCCAAGAAAGCCTGAACGGCTGACGACTCGCGCTGCCTGCACTTGCGCATAAACCGCGCCGCACACGTCATATAACAGACATTCACCGCCGACCGCTATGCCCTTTACTGACATAGCGGTCGGCGACGTTTTATATCAACATTTGCATCAAAATCAAAAAATCTGACAAAAAACTTTGCCCGATATAGTTGGATATTCAAAAAAAACGCTTAACTTTGCACTCGCAAAACAGCCACAGCACCCGGCAGTCACTCACGGCTATCATCCGGGACACACCAAGGAGTGGTGCTCGAGTGGTTGAAGAGGCACGCCTGGAAAGCGTGTAAACGTCAAAAGCGTTTCGGGGGTTCGAATCCCCCCCACTCCGCCAAGCGCACTGACTTATCACAAGTCAGTGCGCTTTTCTTTTAAGTGCTTCCTCGGCCGGAAACCTTCAAATGCGCACGACACCGCATATCCTAAGACTATCAGGCATTAGCCAACTAACCCACAAGCATTTAGCCTGCATAAGGCTATGGACATTTTGCTCATTGCGTTTAAAGTTGTAACTTTGTACGCGTTTTTAAGGCTCGGGGATATAATATCCCGGGGGCTTTTGCGTTATATATATAGCGCATTTTTTAACTAAAAATAATGATAATTATCGTTAACTCATGAGATTAACCCATATTATTGTCGCAGCCGTCGCTCTTGCAGCCATGGCCTCATGCTCGACGCCGCGTACACCTCTAACATATTTTACAGACATCGACTCGGTGGGCCTAAATGCTACCGTAGCTCAAGGCGAATACCTGACACGCATCGTCCCCGATGACGAGCTTCTGATTACCATCACCTCGCAGAATCCGGAAGCCACGGCTGCCTACAACCTGCCGTTGAGCAACCCTGCCGTCAATTCGCAACTTACCAAGGCCTCTACGCCACAACAGATGACGTACATCGTGGACTCTAAAGGAGACATCACATTACCGGTAATCGGCACACTGCACGTTGGCGGCATGACGACCGAACAAGTTAGAAATTTGGTGACCGAAAAAGTCAGCGCAGATGTCGATGACCCGACAGTCATCGTCAAGATGGTCAATTTCCACGTCAATGTAGCAGGCGAAGTACGCACCCCGGGCGTAGTCAATGTCACACGCGAACGGTTCTCGGTGCTTGATGCGTTATCCTCGGCCGGGGATCTCACCGAATACGGCGAACGCAGCAATGTACTCCTTGTCCGCGAAGAAAACGGCAAACGCACCGCCCATCGCATCAACCTCAACAACTCGGACATCCTCACCTCCCCCTATTTCTACGTCCAGCAAAACGACTATATATACGTCACCCCTAACAAGATTCGTCAAGACAACAGCAAGTACAATCAAAATAACGCGTTCAAACTCAGCGTCATATCCACCATCGTCAGCGCCTGTTCGGTAGTCGCATCACTGGTGATTGCACTCGCTATAAAGTAATGACTTGCATACGCTTTGCGGGTAAAGGTCAACGCCTTGCCCTTACTAATTAAGATATTACGAAAAAACACCAACACCCCACATACCCTTCTCCTCACCGTCGGTTATGGCAAAAAGCAACCAAAACTCGGAATTTATAGACATCAAAGGACTATTGTCTACATACGCAAAAAAATGGTACTGGTTCCTAATTTCCGTAATGATTTGCGGAATGGTAGCCGTAGTGTTCATCAAGATTTCCAAACCTAAATACGAAGTCCATGCCAACGTGCTTATTTCGCAAGAAGAAGGCAAGGGTATGTCCAGCTTCGGCGGATTGGGCGACCTCTTCGGGTCGAGCGGATATGTCGAAGACGAAATCTTCGTAATCAACTCGCACACAGTACTGCGCGATGTAGCACGCGAATTGGGCACCTACCGCACACACGTTGTCAAAACCGGTATTCTGTCCAAGGTATTCAAATACAAAAAATTCCCGGTAGAGGTATACCCGGCACCCGGTATCGTGGATACACTGTTGACCACGGTGTCTTTTGCCACAGAAGTACGTGCCAACGGCGTTGCCGACATCACCGTCAAAGCTGCCGGCAAAAAGATTGGCGAATTCGATGACCAAAAACTTCCGGCCACACTCAAAACCAAATACGGATCTTTCGTCGTTGACCGCACCAAGGATTACCCCACAGGCAAAGACGTCAATACAACAATATACGTCACCGGATACGATGTAGCTGCCGAAAACCTGGCCACCGAAGTCAAGTCCTCAATCGCTTCAAAAAAATCCAACGTAATTGCACTCAGCATCTTATCCACCGACGAACAATACGGACGTGATGTCCTCAACGCCATCATCACCCAATACAATGACCGTGGCATCGCCGAGAAAAATCGTCAGAACGAAAAGACCGCAGCATTCATCGACCAACGTTTGGCCCTGATATCCGACTCGCTCAACGCCTCCGAAGCCGACATTCAAATCTATAAGCAAAGCCAAGGCATCGTCGATGTAAGTTCCGAGACCTCTTACAACATGGGGTTGAAAAGTTCAGCCGAACGAGCGCTCATATCGGCCCAGACCGAAAACGAAATCATTCGCATAACTCGCGACTTTCTCCGCGACCCCGAAAAAGCATACGACCTCATACCCACCGGCAGCGAAATTTCGGGCGTAGGCAGCAGCATAGGCACCTACAACCAGCTGATAATGCGTCGCATAAGCCTGCTCACCAATGCCAAGGCCAACAACGTGGCCCTCAAGTCACTCACCGAGCAAATCGACGCTATGCGTGCCAGCATCAACACCAGCCTTGACCGAGCATACCAAAACTCACTGATAGGCGTCCGCGACCTCCAAATCCAGTACAACAAAGCCCAAGGACACCTCGGCAATGTGCCTACGCAAGAACGCGCTTTCCTCAACCTCAAGCGCCAGCAGGAAGTCAAGCAACAGCTATACCTATTCCTGCTTCAACGCCGCGAAGAGACAGCTATGCTCCTTGCCAACTCCGTACCCAAAGGACAAATAATAGACAACGCCTACACACTCAGCGAACCCGTAGGCATGGGCAAGAAGATGATACTTGCCATAGCCATACTGTTGGGACTCTGCTTCCCGCCGGTAATACTGTATCTCAAGAAGCTGATGCGCAACAAGTTTGAGACACGAGCCGAAGTCGAAGCCCTCACCGAAATACCCATATTGGGCGAAATGTGCACCGACAACAGCGGCTCACAACTTGTCGTAAGCAGCCACGACACCTCGTCCACCAGCGAGTTGTTCCGCCTGATACGCTCCAACCTCCAATTTATGCTCTCCGCAGCCGATGACAAAGTCATCCTGATGACATCGACCAGCTCGGGCGAAGGCAAGTCCTTCATTTCCATAAATCTGGCCGCATCACTGGCATTGCAAAACAAGCGGGTACTCCTCGTCGGTATGGACATCCGCAACCCGCAACTGGCCAAATATCTGCCCCTGCCGCCACACACCGGCGTCACCCAGTATCTGGCCAATCCGTCCATAGCCATAGACGACCTAATCATGCGCGAACCGCTTATGCCAAACCTCGACATCATTACAGCCGGACCCATTCCGCCCAACCCGGGCGAATTGCTTACCGGCGATGCCGTCGACCGACTCTTTGTCGAACTGCGCAAACGCTACGACTACATCATCGTTGACACCGCCCCCGTAGGTATGGTCAGCGACACATTCAACCTTGCACGCATATCCGACGCAACCATATACGTATGCCGCGCCAACTACACCACCCTGCGCGACATCCAATTCATCAACAGCATATACAACGAAAAACGCCTGCGCAAGATGTCGCTCGTAGTCAACGGCACCGCAGCACATAAGGGCTACGGATACGGATACGGTTCGGACAAGAAGCACAAGAAACAAAACCTCTGGCAACGCATCACACGCCGATAAGACACGCTCCGCATACACCATACTGCCAATGTCCGCCAAAGGAGTATATAAATGGAGCGCCATCGACCGCGTATGCAATTCGGTGATAACATTCACCGGAAACATAGTCATGGCGCGACTGCTGACACCCGACGACTTCGGATTGCTGGCTATGGTTGCCATATTCACAGCCATAGCCTACAACCTTAGCGGTTGCGGAATGTCCGACGGACTGATACACAAAGCCAAACCCACCGAACGCGACTACTCCACCGTATTTGTATTCAACGGCGCCTTCGGACTATTCTTTGCCATAGTGTTCTCGGCGGCAGCCCACCCATTGTCGCTGTTCTTCGAACGACCGCAAATCGAAGGCATCATGTACGCCATCGCAGTATGCTTTTTCTTCCAGACGCTCAGCTTCACGCAAGAAACCCGTATGCGCAAGAACCTGGACATGAAACGTATGTGCATCGTCCGGCTAAGCGCCACCATAACATCTCTTGTTGTAGGCATCGCCCTAATCCTGATGGGATATGGATACTGGGGACTGGTTTCGACGCAGATATTCCTTGGGTTCTTCCTATTCGTATACTACGCCATTGCCAGCCGATGGATACCGCGTATCGCTTTCTACCGCGATTCATTCAAAGAAATGTTCGGATACGGCGTACATCTGATGCTGGCATTCGTAGCCACACAAATCGGCCGCAACGTCAATGCGCTCGTCTTGGGCAAAGCCGTTTCACCGGCAGCCTCCGGCATATACTCGCAGGGACAAAAACTCGAAGAGGTACCATACGCCATCACCGAATCGGTATTCAACTGGCCGTTCTTCGCCGTCCTGGCCAACGAGCCGAAGCACGATAAGCGCCGCGGATTATGCTCTCAAATGCGCACACGTCTGTGGACACTCAATGTCACCATCGGTGTATTCTTGCTATTGGTATCATGGCCGGCCTTCAACGTCTTGTACGGCAGCAAATGGGATGCAGCCGTACCCATCTTCCGCATCCTCATCATCTATGGCATCTGCGCCTCGATGAAGTATTTCTACCAGACTATTATGAAAGTGTACGACCGCACGCGTCTGGTACGCAATCTCACGTTTATCGAAGTTGTGTTGCAATTGGGCTTGCTCGCCATATTTTTCCACAAAGGCATCATTGCCATTGCATTGACACAGGCCGTTGCCGCTGTGGTTATGTGCATTGTTCACGCATATTATTACAAGCGCATTATGGGCTCCGGCGTTCGTTCGATGCTCGTCGAACTGCTGCACGCCTGCTCGGTTCCGGCACTTGCCTTCGGCATCAGCGCCGCCATCGCCTGGACTTGGTATATGCACGTCCCGGCTCTGGTAAACGGAGTATTGCTTTGCGTGACATTTGTCGCGGCCTTCTTCGGCGTCTGCGCCGTGCTACGTCCGCCTTATTACAACACTTTATGCGACTGGATTTCGGTCAAAATCCTACGCCGTCGTTCCACACCTAATACAGCTAAGAAATGACGGCGATATCTCACGGCATACAAGCAAAGGATTTGCATGCAAAAGACGTCAAGAGCGTTGCGACTGACGCCAAGAAGCCTTATATCCAAGTCGAGCGCCGACATTGGATTAACGCTCTGCTGTTCCTGTTGTGTATGTCGATGATGGGCCTGAAATTTCCACCGGCATACCTCTTTGTACCGCTCATTCTGATACGCTCGCTGCGTAAAGACCGATACGATGCGGCCATACAGCTGACGATATTCTTCGGCGGATACGCTCTTATAGGCGAAGGAACGCTGCCTTTCAAAACCGATGACGTGATGCTGCTGGCATCACTTGTCGGCATCGCCGCTTACCGCAAACCGCCTTTAATACGCAAAGTGCTGTTCGGCTTACTATTATATGCCGCCGCCATCATTATATTAGCCTCTTTCTCCGAGGAACGTATGAGCGTACAAATACGTCTGATACGATACTACTTAGGCTTTATATACTTCATAGTACCACTGATGCTTTTTGCCGGACGCGAATTCGACATCGAAGAATTTCTGCGCCGAGTATTCCCCTACGCTATCATCCTCTGTGCATTCTACGCTATTGACGGTTATGTGCTTTGCGCTCATATCCTTATCCCGAAGTCTTATATTGCCGGAGAAGGCATCTCTACGTTCAACGACCCTACTTACTACGGATTCGGTAACTTCCCTCGCAAATACCCCCCCGGGCTATTTCTTATAGGACTTATAATATGGCCTATATCCAATCGTTATCGTATCCGATGGTATCATTGGCTTGTGATGTTGGTGGCTCTTTTAGCCTCTAAAACGTTCACTTTGATTCTTGCTATAGCACTGTGCCTTATGTTTTTTCAAGCTAAAACGGGGCGCACATTAGGATATGCATTGATTGCTGTTGCACTTCTCACCATAGGGTATATGGCAGATAGCACTATGCCCATAAACCCGGAGAACGGAGAATCAACACTTCGAATAAAGTCATCGTTAGACCAGATTTTTGTTTTAGACGAAGCCCAAGACGATGAGGATCTTTCCGAAGCCGGATCCGGCCGAATAGCACAAGCGCTACCCAAACTTGAGCTGCTATACAAGTATGACAAACAGTGGACCGGCCTTGGCTTTCTGCATCCAGAGTTGACCAAAAACACCAAGTACATTATCGAAAACGAATACTATTCCGATATAGAACATAATATCGAAGTCGCTACCGGCATAGAAATTTCGCCTTTACAAGTGTTCATCACCATAGGCTACATAGGACTTATTATCCACCTAATATTTTTCATTTGGCTTTACATGGTGATTCGCAAATTGAAATATAGCAAATATTACCTTTCGGTAATGGTATTTGTATTTATCGTCAGCCTTGGCGGCACAATGGGATGGAACCAAACCACCGGACTTCTGCTTATGGGTCTGACATACGCTGCCGTACTCCTCGCTAACAAAGACGAAGTATGGGGCCGACTAAAATCTTCAGATGATAGGATTAATCTGCGGAACAACACATAATACCTCAAATAACCTATGAATATTGTACACTTAATATGCAAATGAACAAACGAGCGCTCATCAAATCAGACCTATACAGATATGCCGGATCAACCGGCTTCAAAGCATTTTGCAAAATGTACCTAAAAACTCCCGGTTTCAGATTTTCCGTATGGTTTCGCCTTTCCAAAGGCACAGGCATAGGAAGCAAATTAGCCAAGATAATCCAAATACATTATAGGTACAAATTTGGCATAGACATACGTCCGGAAACCGAAATCGGGCCGGGATTATAGATCGGACATTTTGGAGGAATCGTTGTTGCATCGACAGCACATATCGGGCGCAACTGCAATCTCAGCCAATGTGTCACAATCGGGGTTGCAGCCACCACTCGCAAGCAAGGCCACCCTGTCATTGGGGACAACGTATATATTGGCTCCGGCGCAAAGATAATCGGACCGGTGACGATTGGTAATAACTGCGCAATCGGAGCCAATGCCGTAGTCACGAAAGACATTCCTTCACATTCCACCGCCGTCGGTATACCCGCCAAGGTTATTAATCAAAATGGTAGCGACTGCTCATTGCTTAACACCATCTGATTCTGCTGTATTATGAATATAGTGCACATAATTTGTTCTTTAAATACCGGCGGAGCCGAACTGCTGCTGATTGACCTTGCCAGATGCCAGTCCGAATTAGGGCATATGGTCTCTATAATCGTTATCAACGATTCGTATGAGCAATCTTTGATTGACAGCATCGACACTCGCGTTAACGTGCGACTGATTCATCGGCCGGAAGGGTCTCGCAATCCATTGTATATGTTTAAGTTGTACACTTCAATACGTAGGTTACATCCTGACATCATCCATTTTCATCATGATTCGGCAGCCAAAATTGCGTCATTGTTCAAAAAAACGATATGCGTCGGCACCGTCCACTGCCCGAGCATCAATATCCGCAACTATACCAAACTGAACCGGATATACGCTATCTCACGAGCCGTTGCTGATGACCTTAAAACCCGTCAGGGAATATCCTCGGATGTCATTCTCAACGGTATAGACTTTGATGCTATAAATAGCAATCCTCAGCCATACTCCGAAGGCAAGACATTTCGTATTGTCCAAACCGGACGCCTGGACTGCAGCATCAAAGGCCAAGACATTATGACCAAGGCTATAGCCATTCTGACCAAAGAAGGACGCGATGTTTCTGTGGACTTTATCGGCGAGCCTTACGATGGCCGGGCTATAGAAGAATTGTCGACACGACTCGGCGTCAGCGACCGCGTACACATTCTCGGGCGTAAAAGCCGTGAATATATCTATGCCAATTTTTGTACATACCACCTCGGAGCTATGCCCTCACGTTATGAGGGGTTCGGACTAACACTTGTCGAAGCTATGGCGGCCAAGATACCGGTAGTCGCCACCAATGTTGACGGTCCTGCCGAAATACTTATGAACAATCGCTACGGGCTGCTTTGCAAACCGGAAGACCCGGAAGACTTGGCCCGCACAATTGCTTCAATCATGGACAATTATGCACAATTCAGCGACAACGCCCAAGGCCCTGCCTATGAATATGCACGCGACAATTTCAGCATCGATGCCACTGCTGCGCACTATGTACAAGAGTATCAGCTACTATTAAATCGAGACAAATAATTGCTCTACATCTAATGGCTAAAAAGAAATCAGGCACAATATTCGACAAGGTATTATTTATCGGACCGGACTTGAACGGCAGAGGGGGAATAGTATCTGTGCTGCGTGCCTACCGAGATACTCTTCCGACATTCCACTTCATTAGCACCAACAGCCACCGGGGCCTTATCCCGGGATTGTTAAACTTTGCACGGACTTTGGTCGCCCTTCCATTTATCAGGATTTTCAGACCTTATACGACACTTGACATTCATGGAGCCAATGGCAAATCATGGGCACGTAAACGCCTAATTATAAACTTCGGACATTTGCTCGGCTACAAGATTGTATTCCACATGCATGGTGGCGAATTACGCAAATACGTTGCGGATAAAGGTCCGGAGCACTATATGAAATGCTTCAGGAAATGCCACCACGTGGTATTTCTGACAGAAGCATGGACCAAATACGCACAAGACGTTTTAGGTTGCACCAATGCAGTTACACTGATGAACATTGTTCCGACGCCGACAATGGTCAAACGACCATATACTGACGGAGCACCTATATCCTTGGTCTATCTTGGCTATATCTACAAAGAAAAAGGCATTTTTGATCTCTTGGACGTCATCGCTGCCAACCGCGACCGCTGGCGTGGCAAACTCACATTAACCATCGGCGGTCAATGGAACGAAGATCGCGTGCGCGACTTTATCAATACCAATGATCTTGCAAAAATGGTCAATTTTGTCGGCTGGGTCACCGGTGATGATAAAGACCGGATAATGGCAACATCTGACATACTCGTTCTCCCCTCCTACTTCGAAGGATTGCCAATGTCAATACTCGAAGCAATGACATACGCCATGCCGGTCATTACCACACCCGTGGGAGGCATACCCGAAGTTGTCACCAACGGTGTCGAAGGAACGCTTTTCACCCCCGGAGACAAAGCGGCATTGACTGCGGCAATAGACCTATACATAGACAATCCGTCGCTCATAGCCAAGCACGGCAATGCCGGATTGAATAAATCAAAGATGTTTTCGCCTCAACGCATAACAGAGCAATTATCTCAAATAATCGGACAATAGTTAACTAACCACCATAGCGAAATCCCATGCCCAAATATCACCTTGCCGATATACTTAAAACCGGTATCACAAATCTTCCCAATTGGGTTAATATACCACTTTTGCTTCTCAATCCTTTGCGAGAAGGGACTTACGGCTCGGCATATCGCCGATTTAAGGCCGGCATACCGACATTAAATCCCGATAAAATGCTCATTGATATGGCCAATCATGCAATTAAAAATGTGCCTTTTTATCGCAAACGCTATCAAGGATTGGTTATAGGCAGCGTTGAGCAATTCAAACGCGAATTTGACTTTATATCACGCGCAGACATTGATGCCAATTGGGAGGATTTTGTAGTTGACAACTGCGATCGCAGCAAAACGGTATTTAAGACTACAAGCGGTACATCAGGGGTGCCTCTTCGTATGTTAATTCCGGCAAACCGATACGTTACCGAAATGTCCTTTGTCAATCAAATTTGGCGTAGATGTGGCTGGAATTTTGACGTGCGCGCGACAATACGAGGAGCCGAAATGAACGAGGGTCAAACATATCGAGTCAATCCGGTAACTCGCGAGTTTATTTTTGACTCACATCGACTATGTCCCCAATATGCTGCAGACATCCATAAGATTATGCATCGACACCACATCAAGACGATTTATTCATATCCGTCAGTGGCATGCAATTTTCTAAAGCTTTGTTTCAATCAAGGACTTGACACATCGTTTATTAAGTATGCCCTGCTCTCGTCCGAAGCCGTCACAAAAGACCAATTTTTCTTTCTTACAAGAAAATGCGGTATATCCATAGCTTTCACCTATGGTCATACCGAGAAACTGATATTGGCAGGCAACAATCACGGCACCGAGCTGAAAGTCGAGCAAGCATATGGTTACACAGAGCTCATTGACAACGCCGGCAACAACGTAACGACTCCAGGCGGGTACGGCGAACTTGTAGGCTCAACGCTATACAACTATTATTTCCCCCTGTTACGCTATCGCACAGATGACTATGCAACTCTTGCACGATTCGAAAGATCGCCATACGGCTATGACGAAATGTGGTTGACGAGCATTGACGGTCGCCATGCCTTCAACGCCCTCTTACGTGCCGATGGCACCACCACCACTGAGACTGCAATAATCCTATCCGATGACTTTTACACTCATATCGAAGGATTGCAATACATCCAAACACGCGAAGGATATGTCACCGTCTGCGTAATACCCGGCAACGGATACACCACACAAGACTCTAAATACTTGTTCAATCAAACAGCTCACGTAATGGGTGGCGCTGATTACGTTGAATTAAAAGAAGTTTCAGATCTACAAACTATGCCAAACGGCAAATTTTTACCGGTGCTTAACTACTTACTCAATCCAGCCCTTTCGCAGAGACGCTCCTAAGTCCGAAAGTCAATTATTAGAATCCACAACGACAGTGTTTATAAAACTACAACTTCAACCAACAGCAACGCTCACATACCGCAAAGCCGCAAAGGGAAAAAATACCCGGACTTAACGTTCTAAAATTGCTATGTGCTTTTTTGTTGTTCATGCCCATGTAGACTGCCTCTACACCGATTGGGTATACAGCATAGTCCGCATTGCAGTCCCTATCTTTTTTATGATTTCCGGGTATTTTTTGTGTGATGACTCCGGTGTCATTCAAACCGGGCACATCAAAAAAATAATCAAGCACATGATTCCCGTCATCATCTTTGTCAACCTCATATACTTTTTATATTCTCTCATTCCCGAACCCTACGGTCACTTATGCAAACTTGACCAGTTATCAAGCCCGGCCACATGGGTGCTACTGATATACCCCGGTTCATCATTCTTTCACCCCGGCTGGTATCTAAATGCCTACATCATCGCGCTATGCGTTATCGCCTTATTGGTAAAGCTGCACTGCGACAAACTTTTGTATGTTTGGATATTTATAGGGCTGTTTATTAACTTCGCCTTCGGGGCATTAGCCTTCACTTGGTTAGACAACGCTAATGCAACATTCCTCGGCATCGAGTATTCAAAAATATCTCTTATTCTCAACCGCAACTTCTACACAATAGCCCTACCCTTCATCGCTATGGGGCTTTTCGTAAGACGAAACCAAAAGCATCTTGCACGTATCGCTGCATCCAAGTATATGTACGTTGCCGTTGCACTATTGTTGCTTGCCGGAGTGGCAGAACATATGTGGCAGAAAAACGTAAATCCGGCAGTATTCAGCACACACTTATTCACGCCGCTTGCAGCCATGTCACTCTTCCTGTTCGCTCTTCCACGCTTCAAAGCAAACCGATGGCAGACCGCCGCAAATTGGGGTCAGCGATACTCGGCAAGCATATACTACTGGCACCTTTTGGTAAACTATATTATACTGGAATCTTTGCTACAACCATTGGCTCCAACATTCTTTAGCGACTGGGGCGCACCTATCTGCTGCATACTCTCTTTATTGCTGGCGATGTTTATCTATCACTCCAAACAAAATACAAGACCATACCTTCCTGGATGGGTTAACCTAAATCCGCACATATAAAACGTTGCCAAAAAACGCACGAATAAAATCACGACTGCTTTTGGCAACGTTTTTGCTATAAGATGGTGGTGACACAAAACTACGAATATGGAAAAGAACAAATATAATAAAAGCGAAAAAAACAACAACAAACAGCAGCACAACACCGCCGACGAAGCCGTGGAACAAGAAACCACGCAGACGCAGAGCGAAGCTGCAACCGAAGGCGAAAGCACTGACACCAAGGCAGATGCCGAGCCCGAAGAAGAATTGAGCGAAGTGGAACAGCTCAAGAAGGAGTTGAAAGAAACTCGCGACCAACTCGAAAAAGAGAAGAAAGAATATCTGTTCCTGATGGCAGACTTTGACAATTTCCGCAAACGCACCATACGCGAACGCAGCGAATTGATCAAAAACGCCGCCGAAAAAGTCCTTAAAGACCTGCTGCCCATAGTCGATGACTTCGAGCGCGGACTCGAAGTATCCAAAGACGCTGCCGAAGCAAAGGCCATACACGATGGGATGGAGTTGATATACAACAAGCTAATAAAACATCTCGGCGACAACGGTGTCAAGGCTATGGAATCTACCGGCGCCGACTTCAATGCCGACATTCATGAGGCCATAGCCACCATTCCCGCCCCGGACGAATCTCAAAAAGGCAAAGTCATCGATACAACACAAAAAGGCTATACAATCAACGACAAAGTACTACGCCACGCCAAAGTCGTCGTAGCACAATAACTTTCGGACGCACACGAGCATCCAATTGCACAACACAAAACAATGGATAAAAGAGACTACTACGAAGTACTTGGCGTGAGCAAAACTGCCACACCGGACGAGATTAAAAAGGCATACCGCACACTCGCCATCAAGTACCATCCCGACCGCCACCAAAGCGACCCCGAAGACAAGAAAAAGGAAGCCGAGGAGAAGTTCAAGGAGGCAGCCGAGGCATACGACGTACTCAGCGACCCTGACAAGCGCCAGAAGTACGACCAGTACGGCCACAGCATGGGACCGCAAGGATTCGGCGGTGGCGCAGGCGGATTCTACCATGCCGGCGGTATGTCTATGGACGACATATTCGCACAATTCGGCGACATATTCGGCGGACGTATGCACTTCGGCGGCAACGCCGGCACACGTGCTCGCCGCAGCGTCAACCGCGGCTCGGATTTGCGCATACGCGTCAAGCTGACACTCGAGGACATCGCCAAGGGCGTCACCAAGACCCTGAAGATTCCGACAGATGTCAAGTGCGACCATTGCAACGGCACCGGAGCCAAAGACGGCACAGCCACAGCAAGTTGTCAAGCATGTCACGGCACGGGCGTTGTCACTCGCGTACAGCAGACCATCCTCGGCGCCATGCAGACCCAGACCACCTGCCCGTCCTGCCACGGTTCGGGTAAGGTCATCACCGAAAAATGCCCTTACTGCCACGGCACAGGCGTGCAACGCCAGGATCGCCAAGTAACATTCTCCATACCCGCCGGCGTCACCGACGAGATGGTATTGACACTGCGCGGCGAGGGCAACGCCCCTCAGAACGGCGGCGTCAACGGCGACCTGCTCGTAGTCATCGAGGAATTGAAACACCCGGAACTGATACGCGATGGCAACGATGTGATATACAACCTGATGCTTGACCTGCCCACAGCCATACTCGGCGGCAGCGTCGAAGTACCCACCATCAGCGGACGCGCACGCCTGAAAATCGCCCCCGGCACCCAGCCCGGCAAGATTCTGCGTATGCGAGGCAAGGGCCTTCCCGAATACGACAGCCGCAACGTGGGCGACGAGCTCATCAACGTGATGGTATACATCCCCGAGACACTTACGGCTGACGAGAAAGCCGCCGTCGAAAAGCTCCAAGGCTCGGCCAACTTCAAGCCCTCCGAGGAAGACAAGCAACGATTGTTCTCCAAATTCAAACACATCTTTGAAGACTAAGTTCCACATTGGAACTATATAAATATGAGCATATACAGCTCGCATGACGCCCCCGTATGCGGACGGTTTGCCCCGTCGCCTACGGGGCGCATGCATTTAGGCAATATCTATACAGCCGTACTCTCCTGCTACTATGCTCGCCGCAAAGGCGGACGATGGATACTGCGAATCGAGGACTTGGACCCGCAACGGTCGCGATCCGAATACGCAGACATCCTTATGGACGACCTGCAATGGCTGGGGCTGCAATGGGACGGCGAACCGCAATACCAAAGTCACAGGCATGACATCTATGCCGAGGCTCTCGGCCGATTATCCGCCCTCGGGCTTGTCTATCCCTGTCGGTGCACTCGCGCCGACATTATGGCCACTCAAGCGCCGCACCAAAGCGACGGCCATATCGTCTATGCCGGCACGTGTAGGCCGGTTGCGCCGGTGTATGACGCGGCATCTATGTCCGAGACGCTGCGCATGATGGTACCGCCCTACCCCGACTTTATGTTCAAAACGGCAAATGCGAATATCGATTTTGCGAGTGCAAGTCCGACCATAGGCTTTGATGACATGATACACGGACACTCGGAAGTCAACCTTGCCGAGACCTGCGGCGATTTTGTACTGCGGCGTCGCGACGGCGCCTGGGCCTACCAATTGGCTGTGGCCGTGGATGACGCGCTGATGGGCGTAACTCAGGTGGTACGCGGCGAAGACTTGCTGCTGTCCACCGCCGTACAACGTTATATCCAAAGTTTGCTTGACCTGCCAATGCCCACCGAGTACATACACTTGCCGTTGCTGTGCAATCGAGCCGGGCAACGACTGTCCAAGCGTGACGGAGCTATGGCTATGGATCAACTGCGACTGCAGAATACGCCCGAGCAAATCATTGGGATGATATGCCTGCACGCCGGATTGGACACCGAAGAAGTCCTGTCCGTCATCCGAAGTAAGCAGTAAGCAGTAAGACCTCAGCTTACTCCGCCGGCATCTCGCCCGCGAAACAATTTATTTCCGCTGACTGCGCTCGTATTGCTCGCGCACGATTGTTGCCGTAGGCACGCCGTCGAGCCAGCGCCGCATAGTGGGCACATCCAAGCTGTCCGACTGCGAATAATAGTCGCCCACGCGCAAACCTATGACGTAGGCTATGGGCGCGTCAAACATCGATTCGCGTCCGCTATACGATGCCACTTCCGTAAGCTCGCCGGCCCAATTATCCAAATCGGTGGCAGCCTTGGCGCTCAGCTTCACCGACTTGTCCTTGCGACAACGCTCCATCTTGCGCCAAAAGTACAGCCAATCACGCGACAACGGATTGACAAACAGCAGTGTCCCGCCATCCACATAATATCGGAAAATACGCTTTATCTGCGGCTCGGACACGGTGTCCATCATTCCGCGCGGTATGACCACTGCCTTGACCTCGGAGGCGTCCATCGAACGCACACAACGAAAATCGCTAAGCAGCGTCTCTTCGGCAGCGCTATATGTCGCCGCAGGCACGCACAAGGTCGGGACGGAGTCTGCCGCAGTGCTATCAGTCTTATTTTCAGCATTCTCACCATTCTTACCTTTGGTGGTACACGCGGTCACCGCCATCAAGAGTCCGACAATCGCAATTGCCGGATATTTGTATCGTAAGTTCATATCACTTTGAGTTTTTTCAGTTGTACATAGCAGTCGTGTACGGCACGTACATCGGCAGCGCCGTTATGGGCGTTTTCTAATTCGTGCCCGAATAGAATGTAGTACAATTCGGACAACCTCGGCCATTTGTAGACATATTGGGGATGCGGTATGGCACAAAAAGCCGTAGACAACTTCATTGTGCACACCTTTGGCATACCGTCAAACATATCAGCCCGTTTGAGCCGACGACACTCGGCGCCGACGACATTACGGTCAAACCAAATATTGTGTCCCACCAGACGGACACAGCCCTTGGCATCAGCTGCAAGCGCATCGAGAGCCTCGGACAAATCCACGCCTTCACGCAAAGCCGTGGCAGTGTCTATGCCATGAATATCGACTACTTCCTCCGGAATTATAAATCCGCACGGACGCACTATCATATCGCCATCGCGCACAATCGTTCCGGCGGCGTCCACTACAAGCCAACTGAGGCGCACCATACGCGGCCAATTATCGGGACACTCGGTACACGGCACCTCGCTATTGAGCGCCAGTCCCGTAGTCTCGACATCGACCATCAGGGTCATCCCGGCGCGGACGGGTGCTCCATACGCGGCTTCGGCTTCTCCGACGACCGCGCTCGTATCGTCCTCGGCCATGTAATACTGCCTTAGCGGCGGCACACGTCGTACCGACTCGAACGCGGTCATCTTAGGCTCGGGCGCGGTATGCGCCTCCGACAAGTTGACAGCCGCAGAACGATGTCGGCGTCGATGCCACCGGCGCCATATCGCAACAATAGCAAGGCACACAAGCGTGGTGCCCAACACTATAGTATATGTCGCGTTTTGTTCCATAGCGGATATGCTTGGTTTGATACAGCGCTTTGGCTGCATAAACATTTGAGTGCCAAAAGACAAAGAGAGCCGTCATCGCAGGGTGACAGCTCTCTGTATTCGGCGAGTAGCGAATTCGGGAATCGAACCCGAGTCTCCACCTTGAGAGGGTGGCGTGCTAGGCCACTACACTAAATCGCCGTGGTTTTATGCCGCAAAGGTACGGCTTTTTCGCGACACAGCAAGGGGTAAACGCATTTTTCACCCCGTTTTAAGATTTTTTTTGAAAAAACCGAGGCATATGAGCATCGGCCTTTGGCCAAATAGTTGCGTAGCGTATGACCACCATCACATATCGTCAGACAGACACCGGCTACACAAACTATACAACGACATCCGACTCGCTTCGCGCAATTGTTGGCACTTCAATTATTTGGCCGAATGCCACTTTCTGCGTAATTTTGCAATGCCTAAGAGGCACATCGCATCAGGCACAAACACACTGAACAAAGCACATGGACAAGCAATACCCTGAAGGGCTGGTGGAAGCCCTGACAACTCTGCACGACTACTGCGCCCGCAACGACTATAAAGGATGGGACCCCTACGACGGACTCAATTCGCTCGTATTCCGCGCCATTCCGCTGATAGGCCGCAGCGCCATTATACGTCTGTGCTGGATTCAGCTTTTCAAGCGCTCGCCGCTGAACCTACGTCCTCTGTTGCTTGTACCCAAACAGCACAATGCCAAGGGAGTGGCTCTGGCCGTGCAAGCGCATTGCGAAATGTTTCACGCCGTCGAAGCCGATCCGTCATTGTCCGAAATTCTCGGTAGCAAAGACGCGCTTAAGGCCGAAATCAGCCGATTGTCTCAACTGCTTGTTTCACTGGCCACGCCCGGATTCAGCGGCCCGGCATGGGGTTATAATTTCCCCTGGCAATGCCGTCGCGAATTCCTCTTTCCGGCAGGGCAACCCACCGTCGTCGCCACCAATTTTGCCGTATGGGCGCTATTGGACGCCTACGACATCACCGGCGATGAGACACTGAAAGACACGGCATGTGCCGCCGCACGATTTGTCACCCAAGACTTGCGCCGCACACCGCACGCCGGCGGGGTCATCTTGTCCTACTCGGCGATGCCCGGCAACGACACCATATACAATGCCTCACTGTTGGGTTCGCGACTGCTCACGCGCATATACACCTACACCAAGGACGAAAGCCTGCTCGACCTGGCTCGTCAATCGCTGAAAGCCTGCGCCGCCGAGCAGCGCCCCGACGGCTCATGGACCTACGGCCTGAAGCCCGTCACCGGATGGATTGACTCGTTCCACACGGGATACAACCTTGACGCATACGCCGATTACGCGCGACTGACCGGAGATCACACTTACGACGAGGTGCTGCGTCACGGCCTCGAGTACTACACCGCCACATTCTTTGATGCTTCGGATGGCACACCCTCGTACTATCACGACAAGCGCTACCCCATAGACATCCATTGCCCCGGCCAACTTCCGGTGACACTGGACACGACCGACAGATATGACGAATATCGCCCGCTGGCGTTGAAAGTTCTTCGCTGGACATTGGACAATATGCGCCAAGGCGTCGGCACTTTTATGTATCAGAAGAAGCCCGGCATATCATCGCGCATCCCCTATATGCGGTGGTCGCTCACCTTCGAGCTGCGGTCATTGGCCGTAACCCTACGTCGCGAGGCACAACGATGCGCAGCGACCGAGGAGTAAGCCGACGCCCTCAAAACGTCGTCCATTCTTTTCCGGGAAGACAATCAGCAATAAATCCCAAAGGGAGAAAAACTACAATAGAAAAGCAGGCCGAAATCGACCATTATTCGCCCTCAATCGGCTGTTTCGCGCCATTGCAGCGCGAAAGGCCGCGAAAAAGCGGCAAGACAATATCACTATTTGCGGAAATTTCAGTACCTTTGCACGATAAAACCCACCGGGACATACAACGCACCCGGCCTTAACACATTTCTCAGCAATGAAGCAACGCATAGAGAACCTCAGCAAAGAAATACAGGCACTGACAGCCTCCACCCCCACAGAGGTAGAGGAACTGCGCATCAAATACCTCAGCAAAAAAGGCCTAATCGCCTCGCTTTTCAACGACTTCCGCACCGTCCCCGCCGACCAAAAGAAGGAAATGGGACAGCTGCTCAACCGGCTCAAAGACCTCGCGACAGACACCATCAACGGCCTTCGCGATGCCCTGTCATCCAAAGACGAACTGCCGGCAGGTCTTGACCTGACGCGCACACCTTCGCCTATACCTATGGGCACACGTCACCCGCTGAGCCTCGTCCGCGAAGAAATCGTTGACATCTTCCGCCGCCTGGGTTTCACCATCGCCGAAGGCCCGGAAATCGAAGACGATTGGCACGTATTCTCTTCGCTGAATTTCGCGCCTGACCACCCTGCACGCGATATGCAGGATACCTTCTTCATACAGCGCAGCCCCGACGTGCTGCTTCGCACGCACACCTCATCGGTGCAGACCCGCGTAATGGAGCATACCCAGCCGCCTATCCGCATCATCTGCCCCGGACGCGTCTATCGCAACGAGGCCATCTCGGCACGTGCCCACTGCTTCTTCCATCAAGTCGAGGCTTTGTATGTAGACAAGGGTGTCAGCTTTGCAGACCTGCGTCAGACACTGCTGTACTTCGCCCGCGAAATGTTCGGAGCCGACACCAAGATACGCTTGCGCCCCAGCTACTTTCCCTTCACCGAACCGTCTGCCGAAATGGACATCAGCTGTGATCTGTGCGGCGGCAAGGGCTGCAGCTTCTGCAAAGGTAGCGGATGGGTCGAAATTCTCGGCTGCGGTATGGTGGACCCCAACGTCCTCGAGGCCTGCGGTATAGACTCGAAGGTCTACACCGGCTTCGCATTGGGTATGGGCATCGAACGCATCACCAACCTCAAGTATCGCGTCAAGGATCTGCGCATGTTCTCCGAAAACGACACTCGTTTCTTGGACGAATTTGCGGGCGCACACTGATACGCCATACCGAGCGCCGTCTCCGCCCCGCATCCTCAATCCACAGCACGATGCACTGCGGAGACGCCGACCGATTGAGACCACAACCCAATTCCTCCTATATTTCTTTCAGCGTCTGACACCATGTTCCACTGCTTGTTGGTTTTTCTCGGAGGCGGCATAGGTTCGTTATGCCGCTACGGCATACAACACTTGGGCATCTGTGGAGCTTCATTTTTCTATACACTGACAGCCAATATCTCGGGCTGTCTCGCCATAGGTATAGTATGGGCATTGCTGGATGCATGGCATGCGGACAAAGCCTGGAGTCTGCTGCTAATCACCGGTTTTTTGGGCGGATATACAACCTTCTCGGCATTTTCGTTGGACGTGGCGCATCTTGTCCAAGAGGGTAAGGCCCTCACGGCAGCCGCTTACGTGGCAGCAAGCGTGCTCGGCAGCTTGGCCGCTTGCGGCATCGGATTGTACGCCACTCAACGCATAATACGCTTATTTGCATGAACATCAACGATAGATACCGCCAAGTCCTCGAAAGGCTCGACCGCGAAATTCCGATGCCGGAGACCGAACTGCATTACGCCAACGGCTATCAGCTGCTCACGGCCGTGATATTGTCGGCCCAATGTACTGACAAGCGCGTAAATATGATTACCCCGGCACTCTTTGCCGCCTTCCCCACCGCCAAGTCTTTGGCCGAGGCGGACACCGCCGAAATATACGAATACATCAAATCGGTATCCTATCCCAACAATAAGGCCAAATCATTATCCGGGATGGCCAAGGCGCTCACCCAACGCTTCGGAGGCAATGTTCCCGACAACATGGACGACCTGCTCGGCATCCCGGGCGTAGGCCGCAAAACGGCCAACGTCATTCTGGCAGTCCTCTACGGACAAGCCGCTATGGCAGTGGACACTCACGTCTTTCGCGTAAGCAACCGCATAGGACTGACCGACAACTCACGCACCCCCGTCGAAACCGAGCGCACACTCATGCGCCACATCCCGGCCCGATTGGTACCGAAGGCCCATCATTGGCTCATACTGCACGGTCGATACGTCTGCAAGGCTCGTCGCCCCGACTGCGACCGGTGCTACCTCACCGACCTGTGCAAATACTACGCGCACACCGAACGCTCGAAAGGCACAAACAACAGCTAAACCACTCGCCATGGAACCCGTAGAGGAAACCACCTTCATCGTCATCATCGAAATTCTGGGAACAATATCGTTCGCCATCTCCGGTATACGATTGGCAGCCGCCAAGAACTTTGACTGGTTCGGCGCATACGTCATAGGCTTGGTCACGGCCATAGGCGGCGGAACATTGCGCGATGTCTTGATTCAAGCTCCGGTATTCTGGATGGTATCCTGGCACTACCTGGCTGTCACGGGACTGTCACTGCTCACAGTGCTGATATTCAAGAGAGCTCTTGTCGGCGGATTTCGCACACTATTCCTATTTGACGCCATCGGACTTGCGCTGTTTGTGGTCATAGGCATCGAAAAATCGCTCACCTATAATTACCCGATGTGGGTGGCCATCACCATGGGCATCATCACCGGATCTTTCGGCGGCGTATGTCGCGATATACTCATCAACGAGGTCCCGCTGTTTTTTTGCAAAGACATTTACGCCACCGCCTGCCTTGCCGGCGGAATAGTGTATTGGCTGATATGGCTGACAGGACTGCCATCTATTGTTGCCCAGGTGCTTTGCGCCGCAACCGTCATCGGCTTGCGCATACTTGCCTTCAAGTACAATTGGTCTCTGCCCGCGCTCAAGGTCAAGCCCGAAAACCTCCCGAAGGATGACAATCTCGGCACCGGCGATTCATCCCTAAAATCAAACGACAATGACAATTAACCACGACAAACCCCTGATACAGCTGGCCAAATACGCCATTGTAGGCGTTATGAACACGCTGCTTACCCTGGCTGTTATATTTATATGCAAATCGCTATTGGGCGTCAATCCATACATATCCAACGCCTTAGGCTATATCGTAGGACTCATCAACTCCTTCCTGTGGAATCGAGCATGGGTATTCCGACGCCGCGACGGCAAGTTGTCGCGCCAAGCGATATTGTTCCTTGTCGGCTTTGCCGTATGCTACGGGCTGCAATTCTTCACCGTTTGGAGTCTCAACCAATCCTCTTTCGGCGAAATCGAAATTCAGATTTTAAGCTTCACCCTTTCGGGATACGGCATAGCTACACTCATCGGCAATGTAGTATACACCGTATGCAACTTCATATTCAACAGACTTTTCACCTTCAGCCGCCGCAAATAATACGGCGTCCGGCACATATCACAACCCCATACTATGCAACAACTCGTCAAGAAACATTTGGCACTGCTATTGGTGCTCCTCGTTTCAATGGCTACGTTCACATCTTGCGATGACGACGAAGGTTATGCCATTGACCCTCGCGACCTCCCCTCTCAGGCTTGGGACTTCCTGGACTACTACTATTATGACATCCCGGTCGTCGAAGCATTCTATTACGGCAGCGGCTCGGACGGATATTATCGCGTCAACCTCGCCGACGGTACCGGTGTAGGCTTTGATGCTTGGGGCAAATGGTACTTCGTATCCGCCCCCTGGGACACGAGCGTTCCGGCAGGCATCGTACCGCCGCGTATCATCAATTTTGTCGGATACTACTATCCCTACGAAGCCATTGTCAGCATTACCATCACCGGATACGGATACGATATCACCCTATCCAACGGTACGGATCTGTCCTTCGACATATACGGCGAGGTACTCGATTAGACGCTGACACTCATCCATTTACTTGACCGAGGCGCGACATTTCGGCCACACCTCAATCAAGCACGACAAAATACATACGGCATACAGCCCGATACTCGAGCGTATGCCGTATGTGTTTTCTATTTAAGCTATTGCAGTCCGGCAAGCTCAATAACGGCCTGCGTCACTCATCGTGCCGACTCTTCGAGACCGACCTGACGCGTGAATGCCTCGTCAAAGCATATCAAAGTCTCTGTCTGCGAGGCAAATTTGGCGTGAATATTGGACTGCAAAAGTTGAAACAAATGTTCGTTGTCTCGAGCCATAATGCGTATCAGCAGGTCATAGCGCCCGGACGTTACATTGCAGCTCACCACCTCAGGGATGGCGCGCAGTATTTCGATGACCTCACGAATCTTGGACGGTTCCATAAGATGAATGCCTACAAATGCCGAAATCTTATAGCCTAAAGCCTCGGGATTGACCACGCAATCCCAGCGACGAATCACGCCGTTGGCCACAAGTCGTTTGATGCGCTGATGAATGGCCGCGCCCGAGAGATCGCACACGCGAGCTATTTCTTGGAACGACTCACGAGCATTGGTCGCAAGCAGCCCCAGTATCTTCAAATCCAAGCTGTCAAATTGTCTTTCCATGAAAATTTTCTGTTCTGAAAGTAGTAAAAGGATTATGCAAATTGCAGATGTAACTGATGTGTCGATAATTGCACTGCAAATATCGAAACTTATTCGTAAACCGCAAAGACCCCATTGCCAATTTTGCACAATTCTTTGCACTTACACGCCGAAATAAGCAAATTCTAACAATCTCGCATCGGATGATCGCACCCGAGAAAGCCTTCTAAGGCCGTTCGACGCTTAAATTCAGAGGCGTTATCGACTGCCCGAACCGTGTATGCCGACCTTCCAATCCACATTTCGCGAGAAAAAAAATCAGATTTCGCCTAAAATGTTTGTCAAAACCAAAAATGATTTACTAATTTCGCATTGTCATTCGACGGGTACCGGCAACCAAGCCCGAACCCCGATGGCACAACAATTCGTAACCAATAGACTTAAGTATATGATTTTCAATTTTCGCTTAGTTTCGGACGAAGTAGACAACTTCAAGAGAGAAATCGAGATAGACGCCGACGACACCTTCCTCGACCTCAGGAACGCCATCTGCGATGCCGTGCAATACGACCGCTCGGAGATGTGCTCGTTCTTCCTGTGCGATGACAGCTGGGAAAAAGAGAAAGAAATCACGTTGGAAGACATGGGCACAGATAGTGACGAAGACACCTACTTGATGGACGAATGTATCCTCAGCGATTACATCGACGACGAGGGCCAAAAGTTGATGTTTGTCTTCGACTACCTGACCGACCGCGCCTTCTTCCTCCAACTCAAAAAAATCATAACCGGCAAGTCGCTCAAAGACCCCGTATGCACCCTGTCCATGGGCAAAGCCCCTGAACAGCATATCGATATGAAGCGCTTCGAAGCCGACATCGATGCCAAAGCCGCAAAACAGGCTTCCATCGAAGACTTCGGCGAGGACTTCGATGAAGAAGGTTACAACGAAGACGAATTCGACCCCGAAGGCTTCTCCGACCTCACTTTTGACGAACATTGAACACTCTAAGGCTCGACCCCGTAAAGCCCGACAGCAACGCGCTGCCGGGCTTTGACGTTTTTTGAAGGCTATGTCTCTGTATTTTAACGTATTTTATATGTGCTATACCAACTTTTAGTTTTATCTTTGTCGTATATATCCAAGGTAATACACAACGGCGCTCTCCACAACGCACCAACAGCTTGTATTACAACATATTATCCTACGCATAACCAACAACTAACGCATAACTGCATCAAACGTTTGTTCATGAAGAATTTTACCATAACCCTATTGGCTGCCGCGTCGATGGCCACGACGTGCTATGCCGAAACTGTCACTCTAAAAGACACTGAGTACCAAATCACGACCCTTCAAGACCGTGAATTGGGCCCGGGCGTACGCTATACGCGCATACGCATACCCGAGTATCCGCTCAATGTCAATATCCTGCGCATAGACGCATCCAATCCATACAACAGCATCGAGACCACACAGGCATCCGACAAACTTTACGGAACCGAATCGCTGGTCAACGCCGCCAAGCGTCAAACCACTACGGGACATGTCGCCCTGGCAGGCGCCAACGCCAACTTCTGGTGCGTAAACGGACAGCCGCCGTACAGCGACGAACTCGTGGGGCTGACTTATAACGGCAACCTACGCAACGGTAAAATCATCTCCGAGACAAATATGCACGCCGACCAATGGAACGGCGGATACAAGCACACCGGCATCGTGGGTATAACCCCCGAAGGCACCGTACACAGCGGCAACTACTTCTCATGGGCCGGATACATCAACTCGACAGCTACCGGCGAGATGGAAATATATACCGTCAATAAGACGGTGCGCGACAACGAAGTCAACATCTACAACTCCTACTACCCGACCAATCGTCCCTTCAAATGCGTGGACACTTACACCGACAACGGCACAACGCACTTCAAGATTGTGCCTAACTGCGCCACCGAAGTATACCTGAACATCGACGATGGTCAAAAATGGAACGCAGGAGGCAAGGACATAACCTTCACCGTCGCCAAAGTGGTACAAGATGCCGGAACAGGCACTATCGGCAGCTACGACCTCGCCATAGTCGGCCGCGGAGACAAGCGCGAAGCTCTCAACCGCCTCAACCCCGGTGACAAAGTCACACTGCGATACGGATGGTCCGATAAGAGCGGCAAACTCATCGAATTCAACAACCTTGTAGGCGGCAACGCCCAGGTGATGAACGCCGGGACTCTGACCAAGTACAACACCTCCGAGAATTACAACTCGCAAGTATACTCTCGCACCGGATACGGCACCGATGCCGAAGGCCGCTATCTCTACATCTTCGTAATCGACAAGAGCACAGACCCCAACTACGGCACCTCGGCAGGATGCTCCACCACCGAAATGTGCGCCATCGCTCAGCACTACGGATGTACATATATGACCAACTTCGATGCCGGCGGTAGCGCCGAAATGCTCGTGGGCAACGCCATCATCAATAAAACCACCGAATCCACTCCTCGTTCCGTGGCCAACGGTATGATTGTCTACAGCACCGCACCCGAAGACAACGAAATCACGCGCCTCGATTTTGCCGATTACGAACTCAAAGCTCCGGTATACGGCACCTACACCCCGCGCATCATCGGCTACAACAAATACGGCGCCGTAGTCAGCGATGACGTGCAAGGCATTGTCCTGAGCTGCGATCCTAATGTGGGAACTTGCAACGGCAACGTCTTCACCGCCAGAGGCACAGGCACCGCAACTCCGCTCACCGCACATCTCGGCGAAATCCTCGTCACCAAAACAATTACCATCGTGGACACTCAGATGTCCCTGCGTATCAAGCCTATACTCATCGACGGATTCCGCGAATACCCCGTCGAAGTATCGGCCGAAATAGACGGCAATACCTACACCTACAACCCGTCCAGCATTACTTGGACCGTATCCGACCCCTCGGTAGCAAATATCGATGCTAACGGCGTATTGCACGGGATTAAAGACGGAACAACCGATATCACCGCCACAATAGGTCGCTTCAGCGACACTACCACCGTCACTGTCGAAATCGCCAAGAAGGCATCCTACGACTTCAATACATGGGTCGACTGGAAGGCCATGGGAACCGCCGGTATCGTCAATGCAGATGGTAAGACAGCTCTCGCCATCGCCGACAACGGCACAATCAATTTCACTTACAAGACTCCGCGCGACCCGTACATGTACATTGCTCGCGACATTACCTTCTACAGTCTGCCGGACGAAATCTCCTTTGATTTCACATCCTCAATCCCGGTGTCCAAAGTAGTCGTAGACGCACGCACACGACAGCACACACGTTCCAACAACATCAACATCACCGCACAAGGCAGCGATAATTTCGCCGCCGGCAAGACCCACCACGTGGTACTGCCTTGGGATGTCTTAGGCAACAAGGACGACCTGATTACATTCCCGGTGTCGATGCACCAGATTCGCTTTGTATTCGTCAAGGACGCAGCCAATAAGGGCGAGCAAACGGTTCAAGTATCTGAGGTCAAGGCAACTTACAAGCACTTTGGCGGCGTCGCCGATGCCATTGCCGATGCCGGCGCCACGACCTTGGCCGTATGGCCCAACCCGGTGAGCGGCTCCACCTTTGCCCTGCGCGCCTCCGCGCCTATGGCTTCCGTGGCCGTATACAGCCTCGGCGGTGCTCTCGTCAGCGAAACGCCTGCCAACGGCGAAAACATTATGCACATCGCCACTCCCGCCTCCGCCGGCGTATACATCGTAGCCGCCAAATGCACCGACGGCTCCAAGGTCTGCACCAAACTCGTGGTCAAGTAACGCTCGACCGAAGACCTCGGACTAAGACTACGGACAACAATACCCGACGAGAATTACAGACCCGTAAAGCCGGCTGTAACATTCATCAAGAAAACGCAACTGCAAAAATCAAAACTATAACACCCTATAACCACATGAGAAAGAAAATTCTGCTAAGCGCTCTGGCACTCACTGCCTGCGTATGGACACAGGCTCAGATTGCCGAAGTGTCCGCACCGCGCCCACTACTCAAGGGCACGCAAAGCGAAATGTACTACCCCGTACTCAGCGCCGATGGTACTCAACTTATGTTCAGCAAAGCCGATTACTCGGACCTGCGCGTATATGACTACGCCTCCGGAGCCACCAAGGCCGTGAACGCCACACGTCCCGAGGCCTTCCGCGCACGTTTCGTAGGCGACAAAGTCTCCACCGCTCAGCCCGCGACAGGCACCTCCGTAAGCGTCAAAGGCTCCAAACTGATTATTACGACCAACGGCACCTCCCGCGAATACACTCCCGTGGACTGCTACGCCGGATACTGCTGGCCTTCGCTGTCTCCCGACGGCACCAAAGTGATGTTTGTCGCCGCCGGTAAGGGCATATACATTACCGACCTCAAAGGCAATATCCTCAGCCATCCGGGCAAGTACGAAGCCCCCGTATGGTATGGCAACAACCACATCGTGGCCATGAACGCCAAGGACGACGGACACCAATACATGTCCTCGCAGATTGTGCTGCTCAGCACCGACGGCGCTCAGGTTCAAAACCTGACCAAGCCCGAGTCCATGAGCATGTACCCCGCAGCTGCCATCAGCGCCAACCGCGTGGTTTACAACACTATCGACGGACGTCTTTACGAAATGACCGTAACCATCAAGTGATACATACCATTACACACTAACACTTTCAGCGCATTATGAAATACTCCAAAATATTTGCTGCCGCACTGGTGTCGATGGTATCTATGGGCACCCTCTTCGCCACCCCGGCGTCGGCACAAAACACCAAGAAAATCAAAGTATACATCAATCCCGGACACGGCGGACACGACCCCGACGACCGAAACGTTGTCATCGCGCCCTACGCACAAGGCGACCCCGAAGGATACTGGGAATCAAATTCCAACCTCGACAAAGGCTTGTTCCTGCGCGATATGCTGCTCGAAAAAGGCTATGACGTGGAAATATCGCGCGTCACCAACACCTCGGACGATGACCTGGGCCTGTCCACCATCGTCAACCTGAGCAACAACAGCGGCGCCGACATATTCTTCTCGATACACTCCAACGCCACCGGTACCGAGGCACGACGCAACTTCCCGTTGATGCTGTATCGCGGATATGACAACGAGCCGGTAGTACCCAACTCGGACGTCATCGCCAAAATTCTCAACAAATACCTGCTGCAGAACAAGGCCACGTACTGGACCAGCACCAGCATCAACTGCCGCGGCGACTTCAGCTTCTATCCCACATGGCACGGTGCCGGACTGGGCGTATTGCGCGGCAATACACGCGTAAGTATGCTCTCCGAAGGTTCGTTCCACGACTACATCCCCGAGACATATCGACTGATGAACAAGGACTTCTGCTGGATGGAAGCATGGCATTTCCGCAAAGCCATCGACGAATACTTCAGCCAGCCCGGCGTATCCTACGGTGTAGTGGCCGGTCGTATCAACGACAACCGCACACCACGCGACGGCAGCTACCTGAAATTCGGCGAAGACTGGTACGCCACCATCCAAAACGCTAAAGTCGAACTCATCGACGCCTCGGGCAACGTTGTAGACACCTACACCACCGAAACAAAACACATCAACGGCTTCTACCTTTTCCGCAAGGTTACCCCGGGACACTACACCGTCAAGGCCACTTGCGACACCCACTACCCCGTAAGCACCGAAATTGACGTCGTAGCCGACGAAATCACCTATGCAAACATGCAGATGGGCAAAATCCGCAGCACTCCGCCCGAAGTCGTGGCATACTCGCCCATGTGGAAAGACGGCGACGAACCCGTATTGTGCAACAGCCCCGTCATCATCGACTTCAACTGGGATATGGACACCGAAAGCGCCGAAAAAGCCTTCAGCATCTCGCCCGCCGCAGCCGGAACATTCTCCTGGGAAGACACCAACCACCGTCTGGTATTCACCCCCTCTGAGGCATACAGCACAAACACCAAATACACCGTCACCATATCCACCGAAGCCAAGCACCCGGACAATATGAATATGGAGAAACCTTTCACGTTCTCGTTTATGACCACCAACTTCAATTATATGAAGATTCTCGGCCAATTCCCCAAACAGGACGAAAAGGTTCACTACTCAAATGCCGCCATCGAATTCCGCTTTGACCTGATGCCCAATGTAGCGCCCATCCTCAACCAAATCACCTGCAAAGACAGCAAGGGCAACAACGTCAGCTTCAATAAGCGCAAAATGACCAACTCGAAGGCCGGCGCAACCTACGGATTCTTCCGCATACCCTTCCTCAAAAACCTCACAGTAGGCGAAACCTACAGCCTGACTCTTGCTCGCGAATTTGCCGACAAAAACGGCATAACCCTCCAAGAACCCGTAAATATAACCTTCACCGCTGTCGATGCAGCCGACCACGCTGCCGGACAAGGCATTATCGACAATATGGAGACACCCGCCGACTACAGCATGGCCGAAGTGGGCAGCCTCAATGTCGAAAGCCAAAGCGTAGCCGCTGCCGCTAATCCGCTCGTAGGCAAAGCCACCGGCTTCACCTACAAATTCAAGGATACCGAAGGCGGTGAAATCCTCTGGGAACGCGCCGAAAGTGCTCCTCAAGTCCTCAAAGCCGGCGAAAAAGTGGGCGTACATATCAATGGCGATCTCACCGCAAACAAGGTTTACCTCGAACTGACCTCCGGCATATCCACCACCTACACTTACGTCTGCGATATGGACTTCCTGGGATGGCGCTACTTCGAAGTCCCGGTAACCGTTGAGGCCGACGCCCAGCTCACCGGCATCAAGCTTGTGCAAAATCCCTCGCAAATGAGCGCCACCGGCACCTTCGCCATTGACGATATCAACTATCTGGGCAGCGGCGCCGTCGAAGACATCGAATGCACCTCGCTGACCGTTCACCCCAACCCCGCCAGCGAATACCTCGTAGCCAATGCCGACTTCCTCATCACCGGAATACGTCTGGTCAATGCAGCCGGCATCACAGTGGCTCAGACCGAAGGAAACGTACTCAATGTCAGCGAAATTGCCGACGGAGCATACTTCGCCATCATCAGCAGCGGCGCGGGTCAGTCCACACGCAAGGTCCTGATAAAGCACTGATACACCTATCTGTCACCCTATAATACCTAAGGACTTTAGGGGCACGAAAGCCCTTAAAGTCCTTAGGGACTATAAAGGGACAAGCATATTCACGACAAATATCATCTACACACACCTCCAAACACTTCGTTAATGAAGAGACACATCTTACTTGCCGCAGCAATACTCGGCGCCGCCGTCTCGGCAGCAGCCATCACTGTCTCGGCACCGCAAAAAATCGAGACCCCCGAAGGGTCGCATCACCCCGTACTCAGCCCCGACGGAAACACCCTGCTTTTCAGCACTCAGGATCATACCGGGCTGAAATCTTTGGACCTGTCCACAGGCAAGATGGCCGTCATCGACACCGATGCCGCCGCCGGCTTTGCCCCGATATTCAATGCCGATGGCTCCAAGGTATTCTACCGCACCGCAACGGTCATCGACGGATTGCTGTGCCACGATGTCCGCAGTTACGACATAGCCAAAGGCTCCGCCCCCGTCAAGTTGCAATCATACAGCCGCAAAGCGCCCTCCGATCTCAATGCCGTCAGCGCCAAAGACAACTACGCCTTCGCTGACTACCGCGACATCGTACTCTGCCGTGACGGCGTTACCACCAAAATCAACCCCATAGCCGATGCACACTCTTACCTTTGGGCTTCGCTCTCGCCCGACGGCTCACACCTGCTGTTCTGCGAACCCTTCGAAGGAGTATTCGTGGCCAAGGCCGACGGCTCGCAGCCGCAACGCATAGCCGCAAAAGGCGATTTCCCGGCGTGGCTCTCCAACAATATGATAGCCTTCGTAGTGACCCATGACGATGGATACGTAGTACTCGACAGCAAATTATGCGTAGTCAATATCACCTCCGGCCGAACCACTGACATCACCGATGCCGATACACTCGTGGGCGAGGCCGCTGCCGCTGCCGGAAAAGTCGTATACTCCGACCTGCAAGGCAATATGTACCTTATCCAAGTAAGCGAATGACAACCGTACGCACACCCCGAACAATGACTATACAGATGAAACGCATTATATTATTGCTATTGGGAGCACTTGTTGTCGCTTCCGGAGCATACGCCAAGCGCATGTCCGACCTCAAGATTTATATCAACCCCGGACACGGCGGATACACTTCGGACGACCGCCCCATCAGAATTTACCCCTTCGAGCAAAACGACACTCTCGGATACTGGGAGTCCAAGTCGAACCTCTACAAAGGCCTGCACATGTACCACATTCTGGACTCGCTGGGTGCCACTCCGTACCTGTCGCGTATCAAGAACACTCAAGCCGACGACCGAAGCCTCAGCGGTATCGCCGCCGAAGCCAACTCCCTGGGCGTTGACCTTTTCTTCTCGATACACTCCAATGCCGGCGAAAATGTCAACTACCCGCTGATGCTCTATCGCGAAAACACCATAGGCACACCGCGATACCCCGAAAACATCACGCTGAGCAAAATCGTATGGAAAAACCTTCACAGCCGCAAGCTGGCCATCTGGACTCGCGACTCCGAATACATTGCCGGCGACCTCACCTTCTACCAGCACATGTGGCAGGGCGGTCTGGGCGTACTCCGCACCCTCTACACCGTAGGTCTGCTCTCCGAAGGCTCGATGCACGAGCACCGTCCCGAAGCACACCGACTGATGAACGATGACTACAACTGGATTGAAGCATGGCTCTTCGTCAAGTCCATCATGGAATATTACGATACGGAAGACAAATTCGTCACGGGCAACATCGCCGGTATCATCTACGACGACCACAACCTGCGCGAAAACCTCTACCCCGCCAACTTCACCATGTACGGACGCGACAACAACGCCCCCGTCAACGGTGCATACGTTCAACTGATTGACGCCCAAGGCAAAACCATCCAAACGCGCACCACAGACGACATGTACAACGGCGTGTACGCATTCCGTAACGTCACTCCCGGCACATACACCGTTCGCGTCAGCCGTGACGACTACTACACCGAAGACAAGACCGTCACTGTCATCGCCAACGACATCACCTACCAAGACTTTCCGATGATGCTCAAACGCGAATATCCGCTCGCGATCACCAAGTACGCACCCGCTCCGGCAGATGGCGAACTCGTCTCCTGCTCTTCATCCATAGACTTTGAGTTTAACACCGATGTAGACCAAGAATCCTTCGAGAAAGCCTTCAGCATCACCCCCGAAGTCAAAGGATACTTTGTCTTCAGCGAAAGCTACCACAAAGCATCCTTCGTCCCCGAACTATCGCTCGAACGCAACACCACCTACACCGTCACCATCGACGCCTCGGCCAAGACCACCGACAGCCGCTACAGCCATCCGCAAATGACCCAACCGCTCGAATTCTCCTTCACCACCAAGAACCGCGACCGTCTCGAAATCCTCGACCACTTCCCCGCCGATGGCGGCACGGTACACTATGTATCACCCACGCTCGAATTCCGCTTTGACAAGACCATCAACTCCAACGGCGCATACGATATGGTGACCATCACCGACAGCAAAGGCAACGATGTAGCCGTCAACAAGCGCACATCCAAGTTCAACCGACTGACCAACGGATACGGCAACGCCATATTCGCCATCACCGGCGACCTTGTCCCGGGCGAAAAATATCACGTCAAACTTTCGGGAGCACTCCGCGACACCGAGTCACTTCCCCTGGGCAATGACATCGAATTCGATTTCACCGCCGTAGACGCCACCAGCGAAGTCGAGCAGACAACCGTCGAAGACTTCGAAACAGCCGTCAACTTCGCCGTAGACCCCGAACAAACCACCGGAACAGCCGCCAACCCCACGGCTACACGCTCCACCGCTGTCAAACTCTTCGACAAAGCCTCGGGACGATTCTCCTATAAATTTGCTGACAGCCACGGCGGCTCCATCGTCTGGAAATACACCGGCGAACCCCATGCCTACAACACCAACGACATCCTGGGCATGTACATCAACGGCGACTTCAACAACCACGAACTGTACGTAGGCGTCGCTTCCGGCACCAACATCAAGTACAAGAAAGTCTGCGACCTCGACTTCATCGGATGGCAATACCGCGAAGTCACCCTCGACAACCTCGAGAAAGACTTCTGCCCCTTCCTGCTCAGCGAAATCAAGGTCGTCCAGCAAAAGAGCCCCATCACCCAAAACGGAGCTTTCAACCTCGACAACATCACCTTCCGTCAAGGATCCGGTGGCGTAAATGACATTACCGCCGATACCGAAGCATCCTTTGCCGTACGCGTCGACGGCCGTCACGTCCTCGTAGCCGATGCTCAAGCCTCGGCCACCGTAGACATCTACGCCATAGACGGCACATTGGTAGCATCCAAAGCCACCGATGCCTACGGCGCCGCAACCATCGATGTACCTGCCGCCGGCATCTACATTGTCCGCGTCGCTGCCGCCGCTACCAAGGTCTCCATCCGCTAACGACACCCACCCTGCCTGCAAGGCAGACATTCAACGCGGTGCTGTGCCATTGGGCACAGCACCGCGTATTCTATTGCGTATTCTATTGACCGGCAATAAGCACATTTTCGGCTGCAGAAGGCGGAAATGTGGCGGATAATGCTTAACTTTGCAAAAAGCCTAAGGGACACCCGAGTGGCCAAACCGAGCAAAAACAATCTGATTTATCGTGAAAATTATAGCCGAAAGCAGCAGTACACGTACCGAGTGGGCACTTGTCGATGGAGACAAGGTGGTGGAACACGCATTCACTACCGGCATCAATCCGTACTTTCAGACACGCCGCGAAATCTCGCACTCCATACGCCTCGAATTACCCGATGCATTCTTCCGACGCCGTTGGGAACACGTCTATTTCTACGGCGCCGGATGTGCCAATTACGAGAAAAACAAGGTAATGGAATCTTCCTTGGTAGCGCAGTTCAAAACACCGGTGACGATACACAGCGACCTGTTGGGTGCCGCTCGCGGACTGCTGGTAAGGCAGCCCGGCTTAGCGTGCATCCTCGGAACGGGCTCCAATACCTGCTTGTACGATGGCCACGAAATTATCAAGAACGTTCGTCCGTTGGGCTTCATCCTCGGCGATGAGGGCAGCAATTCGTATATGGGCAAGTTGTTCATAGCCGATTTGCTCAAGGAATTAGCTCCGCCCGAGTTGTGCACTGCTTTCTACGAAAAATACCAAACCACAGCCAACGTTCTGCTGGACCAAGTGTACACCAATACACTGCCCAACCGCACACTGGCTCAGTATGCGTTCTTCCTGCACGAGCACCTCGACCACAAGTACGTATATGATCTCGTATATCGTTCGCTTATGAAGTTCTTTGAGCGCAATATCTCTCAATACGACTATCACAACCACCCGCTGAGTCTTGTCGGTTCGACGTGCGTGCTCTACGAGGACATCCTGCGCAAAGTAGCCGCCGATTTCGGCGCAACTATAGACAAGGTGGCGCGATACTCTATGCCCGGATTGGTGCAGTACCATTCGACAGAAGAATAAGCGTAATCCGCACACTTTTACTCTCTCCGAAAATACACGACCACCCCAAAAAACACAACCGAGAATATGAACAAAGCCATACTTATGGGATACGTGGGCGCAGACCCCAAAATACGCTATGTGGAAACACGCCCCGTGGCATCCTTCAGCATGGCCACCACCGAACGCGGTCGCCGTATGCCGGACGGCTCGCAACTACCCGACCGTACCGAGTGGCACAATATCGTGATGTGGGATGCCAATGCCGAATTTGCCGAGAAATACATCCGCAAAGGATCGCGCCTGCTCATCGAAGGCAAGATACGGACCCGATTTTGGGAGGATCGCAACACCATCAAGCACACCATCACCGAAATATACGTCGACAATTTCGATTTGCTCAAATGAAAGCATCCGACCCCGACAGCATTGTCGAAGCCATACAAACACGCACGACGGTACTTGACGGGGCCACAGCGACCATGCTTACCGAAGCCACCGCCGCGGCACACCTGCCTTTGGCCGACCTATTATGCATTGTCCGTCCGGAGGCGGTGACGGCATTGCACGAGGCCTACATTGATGCCGGAGCCGATATCATAAGCACCGACACTTTCAACGCCAACGCACTGACGCTCAAAAGGCTGTATCACATTGAGCGCCCCGACCATATAGCCGGGGACATCAACCGCGCAGCCGCAGATTTGGCACACCAAAGCATACGACGTGCCTTTGCGCGTGACGGACATCGTCGGTACGTCGCCGGAGTCGTAACACCTATATGTCCACAGCCGGGCGACAGTGACAACGAATGGCTGGACGCCTGTCAGGCACAGATGGCTGCCTTGGCCGAGGGCGGAGTCGATTTCCTGCTGGCCGAGAGTTGCTATGACATCACCGGCACACGCATCGTGGCACGGGCGGCGGCACGCATCGCGTCACATTATAATATATGTACCGTTTTCAGCGCAACGGTCACCGACGACGCCGCCCTACCTACGGGCGGAAGTCTCGAGGACCTATTGGACGCCGTGGCCGTAGCCTCGCCCTTGGCCGTCGGTCTTAACTGCTGCAACGGTCCGCAAGGCTTTGTCCGACTATTGCGCCGCCTTAAATCGCTGTCCCCCTACCCGGCCATCGCTTATCCCGGTGCCGGTCTGCCTGACAAAGCCGGCAAGTACCCGGCCACGCCGCAGGACTTCGGGCAGATGGCACGCACAATCATCGCCGAATACCCGGCGTGTATCATCGGCGGATGCTGCGGCACCACCCCGGCACACATTGCCGCCGTGGCTCAGGCCGTACATGACAGCCGCAAGTGACAGCGTGTCAGTATCTGTATGTCAGTAGAGCGCAAATATTGCAACAACGCATTACGCACTGACTATCAATCATATATCACCCATACCACGTTTTGGCACATCATTTGTATATATAGTAAGCGTCAAGCGCTTGAAGCTATACAGCCGACAGCGCGAGACACCGGCCGCCCGGCGCCACAAGGCACACAAGGCACGCCGGTACAGTCAACCGAAAAAAATAAAAATAAATACAAACAGCTAAAACAGAACAATCATGGGAAAGATTATTGGTATAGACCTCGGCACCACTAATTCGTGTGTAGCCGTTCTCGAAGGCAAAGACCCCGTAGTGATACCTAACAGCGAAGGTCGCAACACAACTCCTTCGGTGGTAGCATTCGTCGACGGCGGCGAGCGCAAAGTGGGTGACCCCGCCAAGCGCCAAGCTATCACCAACCCCAAACGCACCATCTACTCCATCAAACGCTTTATGGGTGAAACCTATGACAAAGTGCAGAAAGAGATTGAGCGCGTGCCCTACAAAGTGGTTCGCGGCGACAACAACACGCCTCGAATCGATATAGACGGACGCCAGTATACGCCCCAGGAAATCTCGGCAATGATTCTTCAGAAAATGAAGAAAACCGCCGAAGACTACCTCGGACAAAGCGTCACCGAAGCAGTCATCACCGTACCTGCCTACTTCAACGACAGCCAGCGTCAAGCCACCAAGGAAGCCGGCGAAATCGCAGGCCTTACCGTAAAACGTATCGTCAACGAGCCTACCGCCGCAGCACTTGCCTACGGTCTTGACAAAGCCAAGAACGATCAAAAGATTGCCGTATTCGACCTCGGCGGCGGTACATTCGATATCTCCATCCTCGAACTGGGCGACGGTGTATTCGAAGTTAAGTCCACCAACGGCGATACCCACCTGGGCGGCGATGACTTTGACCACGTCATCATCGACTGGTTGGCCGACGAATTCCAGAAAGACGAGGGCGTAGACCTCCGTCAGGATCCTATGGCACTGCAGCGTCTGAAAGAGGCTGCCGAAAAGGCCAAAATCGAATTGTCCAGCACCACAAGCACCGAAATCAACCTGCCGTACATCATGCCCGTCAACGGAGTGCCCAAACACCTCGTTAAGACACTGACACGTGCCAAATTCGAGCAACTGGCCGACAGCCTCATCAACGCCACCCTCGGCCCCTGCCGTCAAGCCCTCCAAGACGCCGGCCTGACAGCCAACGACATTGACGAAGTCATCCTCGTAGGCGGTTCGACACGTATCCCCGCCGTACAGCAGATTGTCGAGAAATTCTTCGGCAAGGCTCCCAACAAGGGCGTCAACCCCGACGAAGTTGTAGCCGTAGGTGCTGCCATCCAAGGCGGTGTGCTCAGCGGTGATGTCAAGGACGTACTGCTTCTCGATGTAGTGCCTCTGAGCGTAGGTCTTGAGACCCTCGGCGGCGTGATGACCAAACTCATCGACGCCAACACCACAATACCTACTCGCAAGAGCCAGGTATTCTCCACCGCTGCCGACAACCAGCCTTCTGTCGAAATCAACGTCCTGCAGGGCGAACGCCCCATGGCCAAAGACGACAAACTCATCGGTAAATTCCACCTCGACGGCATCGCTCCCGCACCCCGTGGCATACCTCAGATCGAAGTTACTTTCGAAATCGATGCCAACGGTATCCTCAACGTTACCGCCAAAGACAAAGCCACCGGTAAAGAGCAGAGCATCCGCATCGAAGCTTCCAGCGGCTTGACCGACGCCGAAATCCAGCGTATGAAGGACGAAGCAGCAGCCAACGCCGATGCCGATGCCAAAGAGAAGGAACGCATCGACAAACTCAATCAGGCCGATGCCATCATCTTCCAGTCCGAGAAGAGCCTCAGCGACCTCGGTGACAAGATTCCCGCCGACAAGAAGACTGCTATCGAAAGCGCCCTCACCAAACTGAAAGACGCTCACAAGAGTCAGGACGTAGCCGCCTGTGACGCTGCAATCAAGGAAGTCGAAAACGCTTTCCAAGCCGCACAGCAGGACATCTACAACGCTCAGGCTCAGGCCCAGCAGGCTCAGCAAGCCCAGGCAAACGCAGGCGCTAATGCCGGCGCCGCCAACAACTCGGGTGACGACCACAACGTCTCCGACGTAGACTTCGAAGAAGTGAAGTAATCGCCCAAGCCGAACCGCAAAGGTGCGTCTGACAGCACCGAGCGTATCAAACCCTATATCATCACAAGTATCAACCGCATAAGATGATAACACAGACGGGACGTATAGCAGCAATGTTATACGCCCCGTTTTTTTGTGTTTCACGGAAAAAACCGAGCGGAAATATTGGTAACATTTGCGCCTTTTAGGGTATGGACATAGCCGGAAAACGGGCGTAACTTTGCAACGATAAAACGAGGCGCCGACCGCGCCGACACACATCTGAAAACAACACGCATAAGAGTACGACACTATGTATATCGAAAAAATAAAGTCTCCGGCTGACTTGAAAAAGCTGGACATCGAAGCGCTCAAAATAGTTGCCGACGAGACACGTCAGGCAGTGTTGAACCGTGTAAGCAAGTACGGCGGACACGTAGGCCCGAACCTCGGATTCGTGGAAGCCACCGTGGCCCTCCACTACGTCTTTGACGCACCCAAAGACAAATTGGTGTTTGACGTCAGCCACCAAAGCTATCCGCACAAAATCCTGACAGGCCGCGCAGCAGGCTTCTTAGGCGACTTAGACGATATGAACGCCATCTCCGGCTACTCGTCACCGGCCGAAAGCCCGATATACGACAACTTTGAAGTGGGACACACCTCTACATCCATCAGCCTGGCCACGGGCCTTCAGAAGGCCCGCGACATCAAAGGCACGTACGAAAACATCATCGCCGTCATCGGCGACGGCTCGCTCTCGGGCGGCGAAGCATTCGAAGGCCTCGACGAAGCCTCCGAGCTGGGCACCGGAATCATTATCGTGGTCAATGACAACGAAATGTCCATAGCCGAAAACCACGGCGGCATCTACAAGAACCTCCGCGCTCTACGCCAAAGCAACGGCCAATGCGAGCACAACTGGTTCAAAGCCTGGGGCTTCGAATATCACTACCTCGAAGAAGGCAACGACATCACCCGTCTCATCCAAGTCTTCAAGAAAGTCAAAGGCACACAGCGCCCCACAGTGGTACATATCCATACCGAAAAAGGTCACGGATTTGCGCCCGCTGTGGAGGATAAGGAAACCTGGCACTGGTCTATGCCCTTCAACATCACCGATGGCAGCCTGCTCAATCCCCCCACAGGCGAAAGCTACGACCGACTTTTCAGCGACTGGATGCTGCGCGAGATGAAACGGGACAAGACACTCATAGCCGTGACTGCCGGAACACCGACTGCCGCCGGATTTACCCCGGCCAAGCGCCGCGAAGCCGGAGCACAGCATATCGATATGGGCATAGCCGAGGAACAAGCCGCAGCCATGATTTCAGGTATGGCAAAAGGCGGCCTGCACCCCGTATGGACAGTATACAGCACATTCATCCAGCGCACCTACGACCAAATCGCCCAAGACCTGTGCATCAACTCCAATCCCGCCGTAATCAACGTGGTCGGAGGCGGAACAGCCTCGATGAACGACATAACACACATATGCCTCTTCGACATCCCGATGCTATGCAGTATCCCCAACCTCATATACCTGGCCCCGACAACCTGCGAGGAATATTTTGCCATGCTCCGCTGGGCTATCGATCAGGACCGTAAACCCATAGCCATCCGCGTACCTTCCAACGGCGTAAATCACACCGCCGAGCCCGTGGACACCGAATACAGCTATACACCGCAATACAAAGTTACACGCCAAGGCAGCCTGGTGGCCATCATCGCCGCCGGATCATTCTACCAAAAAGGCGAAAACGTAGCCGATATCCTCGCCGCCAAAGGCATCAACGCCACCCTCATCAACCCCCGCTACCTCAACGCCGTCGATGCCGAGACGCTCGACTCGCTCAAGGCCGAACACCGCCTCATAGTCACCCTCGAAGACGGCTGCAAAGACGGCGGATTCGGCGAACGCATAGCTTCATACTACGGCACCTCGGACATGAAAGTCCTGGTAAGCGGCGTCAAAAAGGACCTGTACGACCGCTACAACCTGCGCCAACTACTCGCCGACAACCGTCTGCTCGACGAGCAAATAGTCGATGACATCCTCGCCATAATAAAGTAATCAAACAATGTACGTACCTTTGCACACAACGACAACACCGTACTCGACATTAGGCACAGCCACACCATATACACAGCCATGACCATCGAACATATCGCCATAACCACTGCCGACATCGACCGCCTAAGACGATTCTACAGCACATACTTCGGTATGGAAGCCGAAGCCGAAATCACCGGCTCGACCGGCTCACGCATCACATTCATGTACTCGCCCGACGGAGGTGCACGCATCGAACTGATGCAAAAGCCCGGAACGCCGTGCGAGCGCACACACGGCTACGTCCACATGGCCTTCTCCGCCGGCAGCGAGGCCAACGTCGACGCCCTCATCCAACGGCTACAGGCCGCCGGCGTGTCCATCCTCCGCCAACCGCGACACACCCCCTCCGGCACCTACCTCGCCACCATCGCCGATCCCGACGGCAACCCCCTCGAAATCGTCCCCTAACCCACCCGACCTTCACCCTTATACACCGCCAATTCCGTATTCGACATTTATGCTCGACATATACATCTACCCAAACGACATCTACTCAGATAGCCGGTAAAAATCAATTGGTCATTCAATGATGTCGATAAATATCGTTCTCACACTATCCCATATCTCAAAAAGATTGGCTAATTTTGTACCTGATTGCTTTTAAGCGCAGACAAAAGACCGCCCAAGTATTGACAATCATAATTACCTATAACATAAGGGACTTACGCGCATTCGGAAAGGTTCAGTCAGCCAGCATTGCCACAACGGAGTCCCAGTTTTATCACTATCATGGCCAAAGAAAAGGAAACTGATTTTATAATAAAGCGACTTCTTGATGCTGCTGGAATACAGTGTCAGGCTGAGTCTTGTTCTATCATCCAAATTCAAAACGCCTTGCAAACGGCTTCGAAACGTGGCACTGGCAATGCAGGATTCCCTGAATTTGTCGGACAATCTGATGGCTTCATCATTGTGATCGAGGACAAAGCATCTTCTGATTTTCAGGCAAAATATGTAAAGGACGGAGATAAGAGTACCCTATTGATGGACACCAAAAGCATAACCAATTATGCTGAAAATGGTGCATTGCATTATGCTCTCCATATAATAAAGAATACAAATTTTAAGGAAGTTATTGCCTTTGGCTGTTCTGGAACAGAAGCAAATAGAGTTGTTATTCGCCCAATTTATGTTACACCAAATGGATATCAACTACTCCCACGTGTAAAAGATTTTGATTATTTCTCGCCCGCGCATATTCGCAAGTATTATCGCGAAACCATTTGTGGCAAAGAATCTATTGAACGTGTTGAATTAAAACAAATTCTCGATCGAGCAAAAAGTCTTAATGAGGACCTAAGAGCTTACGGTCAATTAGGCGACACAGAAAAGCCACTTGTCGTTTCGGCTATTCTTTTAGCGCTGCAAGAAGAAAAGTTCAATAATTTCTCTACCGAGAATCTCACCGGAGATGAAGTGAATACTGATGGTCGAAAGATATTCGATGCGCTCTCATCCCACATGGATAGAGTAAAAGTCCAACCTCAGGTCAAGAAAGACCGTGTACTAGACCAATTTCGTCTAATTGTAAATCGGCCTCATCTATCGACCTATAACGAGAGTCTTGGGAAGTCTCCTTTACGATATTTTGCAGAGTATATTCATTCTCAAATACTCACTGCTATATGCAATAACTCACCCGAAGACGTACTAGGACGATTCTATGGCGAATTTATAAGATACAGTGGCGGCGATGGCCAAACACTAGGTGTAGTGCTGACGCCCAAACATATCACAAGTCTTTTTGCTGATTTAGCTCAAATTAAACCTAACGACAAAGTCTTTGACCCCTGTTGCGGTACAGGTGGCTTCCTTATAGCAGCTATGCATAAAATGCTATCCGAAGCTAAAGAGGAGGATAAAGAAAGGATCCGCAAAAATAATCTTCATGGCATAGAGTTGCGTGACGATATGTTTTCTATTGCCACGACTAATATGATTTTGCGGGGAGACGGCAAAAGCAATCTTTTATGCCAAGACTTTCTAAAAACAAGTGCCGAAACTCTTAGAAAGGAAAACTTTTCGGTTGGCCTAATGAATCCTCCATATTCACAGGGCAAGAAAAAGTCTACCGCACATTTAACGGAATTAAAATTCATTTGCCACCTTCTCGATTCTCTGGCCGTTGGTGCACGATGTGTTGTGATTGTTCCACAAAGCACCATGGTTGGCAAGACGAAAGAAGACAAAGCGGACAAAGAATACATCCTTACGAACCATACCTTAGAGGGCGTTATCACGCTTAACACCGACACTTTCTACGGAGTTGGGACAAATCCTGTCATTGCCGTGTTTACCGCTCGTCAGCCACACCCTAAAGACAAACTCTGCAAATTTGTAGATTTCAAAAACGATGGGTATGAAGTGTTCGCACACATCGGTCTTATGCCAACGTCAAAAGCAGAGGAAATGCGTAAACACCTCCTCGATTGTTGGTTCCAAGGGAAGTCCGCTCCAAATTCATTCATCGTCAGAAGCACCGTTGAACCTGATGACGAATGGCTTCATTCGTTTTATTACTTCAACGATGAAATTCCCACAGAAGCAGACTTCGAGAAAGCCATGGCCGACTACCTCACGTTTGAGTTCAACATGTTAACCCATGGCAGGGCATATCTTTTTGAACAAGCAGGGAAGGAGGTCATAGATGCATAATAGCATTAACACTCAATGGAAGCCTTTTAGAATTGGTGATTTATTTGATATTAAAATTGGTAATGTCATAGACGGCAATAAAGCAGACAAGACAGGCCGCGCTCCATATATCACACGTAAAGAGACCAATAATGGTTTAGACGGGTTTATACGTGCTGACAAGTCTTTGATGAACCTTTCATTCCCAGTAATCACAATTGGGAATGAGACGGCCAAACCTTTCGTCCAAAATTTTCCTTTTTTCACAGGTACAAAAGTCAACATTCTTTCATCTAAAACGCCAACTAATAGATGGGTACTTCAATTCATCTGTGTATGTATAGAATTGCACAAGAATAAATACTCATACTCTTATACCAGTAATTCCTCTCGACTGGCTAAGCAAGTCATACTTTTGCCATCCAAAGGAGACGATCCAGACTGGCGTTTTATGGAATCCTATATGCGTCAAAAAGAACAATCACTACTTAAGCCAATTGTTGAACAGCTATGCAAACGACTGATATACAACGAAATACAGGGGGGGGTAATTTATCTACCCATACTTGGAAATCATTCAAATTCAATGAGGTCTTCACTCTTATCAAAAGAGGCAAGAGACTTAAAAAGGCAGACCATGTCGATGGTTCGACACCATATGTTTCGTCCACGTCGCTTAACAATGGGGTTGATGGGTTTATCGGCAACGAAGACAGTGTAAGAGTATTTGAAGGCTGCCTCACTATTGCCAACAGTGGAAGCGTGGGAGAAACATTCTACCATCAATACTCTTTTGTCGCAAGCGACCACGTCACCCAGCTAAAACGTGATGGCTTGGATAAATACGCCTATCTTTTCATGATTCCAATAATTCGACGTCTATCCGAAAAATACAGTTTCAACAGGGAAATAAATGACGACAGGATTTCTCGTGAGCAGATAATACTCCCTGTTACTTCTGACGGCTCTATTGACTTCGAGTTTATGTCGTCATTTATGAAAAGCCTTGAAGTTGACATACTCTGCAAAACATTAGACCATTTCAAATCACGGCCAAGTGTTAATAAACATAAATTGGGGGGGGTGATTTGGAAACCATTTAAGATTTCACAGTTCTTCGAAATAAAAAAAGGAAATCAAAACAACATGGCATCTCTTTCATCAGGGAAAACGCCGCTTATCTCAGCAAAGAACTGTGACAATGGTTTGAAAACATTTATCAGTCCTAACCACAAGTCATTGTTTAATGGCCATGTTCTAACCCTCAACCTTGATGGCGACGGAGGGGCCGGGATATCTTACTATCAGCCCTTCGAGATGGCAATAGATTCGCATGTTGCCTCCCTAACGCCCAAGACACCAATGTCTAAGTATCAGCAACTATTCATCTCGATGTGTATCACCAAGCAAAGGAGTTTATTTGGTCATGGATATTCACTAAATAGTTCTCGGCTACGGGCTTTTACAATTATGCTTCCTGTAGACCACAACGGCACACCTTACTGGGAGATGATGGAGTCATTTATGAGAGACAGCGAATCCGAAGAAATCCACACTTATCTGGAATATTTAGAAAAGAACAAGGCCATCAATTAAACAGACATTGGTTTTCTACTGCGTTCTCGGCAGTCGACTGCCGAGCAGATTGGCGGCGAAAGGGAAAGGCGTAAAGGGCGGAAGAACATTTTTTTTGGCGAACAAAAAACTTTTGCTACCTTTGTGGGCGAAAAGATAGCACACAAATGATTGTAACTGACATACGATATTACTATTATTGCCGTTATGGCCGATTTTACGGACACAACGATGCGGGATATCGTGTGTAAACAATCACAGCGTTTACTATTCGCCCGAGCCGACTAAGGCTCATTTTTTGAGGTAAGACAACCACGACATCCCGCACGCCGCAAAGCATGCGGGATGTTTTTTTCAAGAACAATTTTTTAGATACATAACCGACAAAACGATTCGGCACATGGCCGACCCACAACGTAAATAATGACACAACACACCGGCATAGAGACAAACATCAGCGACACGATGCCGCTTCGCGTAGCCATACAGGGCATCGCCGGATGCTTCCATGACGCGGCCATGCGCCGATATTTTATCAATTCACAGCGGCCGGTTGTTCCCGTCGAATACGAGAGCTTCGAGCAGGTGGTACACGCCGTCACCGAGGGCCAAGCCGAATATGGCGCTATGGCCATAGAAAACACCATTGCCGGACCGCTGCTGCCTAACAACGAGTTGCTGCGCACCAACGCGGTACACATCGTGGGCGAACACAAAATGCGCATCAGCCACGCGCTGCTGGCTCTGCCCGGCGACCGACTTGAGGACATCAACGAGGTGCGCTCTCACCCCATGGCCATCATGCAGTGCGACCGCTTTCTCAAGGCGCACCCCCAATGGCGCGTAACCGAGGTATTCGACACAGCCGGAGCGGCACGCGACCTCTTCGAAGACTATTCAGACGACCGGCACTTGGCCGCCATAAGCCCCGTCAGCGCCGCATTGAACTACGGTCTGAAGGTGCTTGCCGATGGCATCGAGACAAACAAGCACAACTACACACGATTTTTGATTGTAGCTCCCGGCGCCGAGGCCGAGGCTGCCGCCGATGCCGACAAGGCGTCAATAGTCTTCTCGCTACCGCACACCGAGGGGTCATTGTCCAAGGTGCTGACCGTGCTGGCACTATATGATATGAACATGACCCGTATCCAGTCGATGCCCGTCATCGGACGCGAATGGGAGTACCGCTTCTACATAGATTTGACATTCAAAGACATACAGCGTTGCCGACAGGCACTTGACGCCGCTCGTCCGCTGATGAGCGACCTCAAGGTTTTGGGCTTATACAAAGACGCCCCGACGCCCGAAATATAAACCGCAACACAAATCATGAACGACATAGACATACACCCGGCAGACCGCGTAGCCTCCGTGCGCGAGTACTATCTGCAACGTAAGATGCGCGAAGTGGCCCAACTCAACGCCGCCGGCGCCGACATCATATCCTTAGGTATCGGAGGCCCGGATATGCCACCGCCACAAGCGGCCATAGACACACTATGTTCCCAAGCACGACGCCCCGACACACACGGATACCAATTAGCCTCGGGACTGCCCGAGATGCGCCGCGCTTTTGCACGCTGGTACGGCGAGCGCTTCGGCGTCACCCTCGATGCGGATAGCGAAATTATGCCGCTGATAGGCTCTAAGGAGGGTATTATGCACATCTCACTGACATTTCTTAACCCCGGCGACGGCGTACTGCTGCCCAACCCGGGATACCCGACATACACGTCCGTCAGCCGCCTCGTAGGCGCCGACATCCGCTACTACGACCTGCTCGAAGACCGCGGATGGACCCCGGACTTCGATGCGCTGGAACATGCCGACTTGTCCGGCGTCAAAATCATGTGGACCAACTACCCGAATATGCCCACCGGCGCCCCGGCATCACGCGAATTATTCGAGCACCTTGTAGACTTCGGACGGCGACACAACATCCTCATCATCAACGACAACCCCTACAGCTTCATTCTCAACGACGACCCGCTGAGCATCCTCTCCGTGCCCGGGGCCAAGGACATCGCCATCGAGATGAACTCGCTGTCCAAGAGCCACAACATGGCCGGATGGCGTATGGGAATGCTCGCCGCCAAAGCCGAATACATTTCATGGATACGCCGCGTCAAGAGCAACGTCGACTCCGGACAATTTGCCCCGATGATGTCGGCCGTGACGGATGCCCTCGCAGTCGGCGATGAATGGTACGCCCAACTCAACGCCACCTACGCCGAGCGCCGCGCCATCGTCGATAGGATAGTCACGGCACTGGGCTGCACCTTCGACCCGGCACAGCGCGGAATGTTCGTATGGGCACGCATCCCCGAGACAGAGCCTTCGGCCGAGGCTATGGCCGACCGTATACTCGACCAAGCACGCGTGTTCATCACCCCGGGCAGCATCTTCGGCTTCAACGGCGACCGATACATTCGCCTGTCGCTGTGCGCCAAGCCGCATAACCTGCAACGCGCCCTCGACCGCATCCAACAATTATCCAACAGCTAAAACCGCCAATATGAAAGATATACAACCCTTAGGAATCGAAGGAACCACCGGACCCGGCCCGGTCATCATCGCCGGCCCGTGCAGCGCCGAGACACGGCAGCAAGTACTGGACACGGCACGCCGCCTCGCCGCACAAGGCGTGCACATATTCCGCGCCGGCATCTGGAAGCCGCGCACACGTCCCGGAGGCTTCGAAGGCATAGGCGCCGACGGCCTCCAATGGCTCAAGGAAGTACGCCAATCCACCGGGATGGCCGTAGCCACCGAAGTGGCCAATCGCGAACACGTCCGCCAGGCCCTCGATGCCGGGATTGATATGCTGTGGATAGGCGCTCGCACCACAGCCAACCCATTCGCAATGCAAGAAATCGCCGACGCACTCTCCGAAGCCGGCGCCGACATCCCCGTACTGGTCAAGAATCCAGTCAACCCCGACCTGGAACTATGGATAGGCGCCCTACAACGCCTATACAACGCCGGAATACACCGCCTGGGCGCCATACACCGCGGATTCAGCGCCTACGGCCCGCATCTCTACCGCAACCTGCCCCAGTGGCATATCCCCATCGAGCTGCGCCGCCGCTACCCCGCCCTGCCCATCATCTGCGACCCGAGCCACATGGGAGGCAAGCGCGAGCTGGTGGCCCCGCTGTCACAGGAAGCCCTCGATATGGGATTTGACGGCGTAATCATCGAAAGCCACTGCAACCCCGACGACGCACTATCGGACAAAGCTCAGCAAATCGAGCCGGAAGTCCTCGGCTTCATCCTCGACACACTCACCATCCGTCGGCAGAAACAATCCACCGAGAACCTGCGCCTGCTGCGCCACGAAATCGACCGCTTGGACAACGACCTACTCGAAGTCCTGGCCCGCCGTATGCGCGTATGCCGCGACATCGGCATGTACAAAAAGGAACACAGTATGCCCGTACTGCAAACCGGACGCTTCGATGACATCATGCACTCGCGCGTGGCCACAGCCGTCGAAATGGGCATGAGCGCCGACTTTATGCGCACCGTACTCGCCGCAATACACGAAGAATCCGTACGACAGCAAATCGAAATCCTCAATCGCCGCTAAGATTCACAGCGGATTACAAAGGATTACAAACACACCACCACAAAACGACACACCTACAACAATGAAAATACTGATACTCGGCGCAGGCAAGATGGGCTCCTTCTTCTGCGACCTGCTGTCCTTCGAGCACGAAGTCGCCGTATACGATACCGACCCGCAACGCCTGCGCTTCACATTCAACTGCCAACGCTTCAGCGATTTCGAAGAAATACGCGACTTCGAGCCACAACTCGTCATCAACGCCGTTACCGTCAAATACACCATCGACGCCTTCCGTCAAGTAATGCCCCTGCTGCCGCCGACGTGCATACTCAGCGACATAGCATCTGTCAAAACCGGCCTGCCCGAATTTTACGCCACTTGCGGACACCCCTTTGCCTCCACCCACCCCATGTTCGGCCCCACATTCGCACGGCTGGACAACCTCGGCGACGAAAACGCCATCATCATCGCCGAAAGCGACCACCTCGCCAAAGTCTTCTTCCGCGACATTTACAGCCGCCTGCACCTCCATATCGAAGAATACACCTTTGCCGAGCACGACACCACCATCGCCTACTCGCTGTCCATACCCTTTGCCTCCACCCTGGTCTTCGGCGCCGTCATGAAACACCAAGACGCCCCCGGCACCACATTCAAGCGGCACATGGCCATAGCTCGCGGTCTGATGAGCGAAGACGACTACCTACTCACCGAAATCCTCTTCAACCCCCACACCCCTGAACAGCTACGCGCCATCCGCGCCAAGCTCGCCGAACTCTCCGCTATCGTCGAGTCCGGCGATGCCGCCGCCCTCCGCAACTTCCTCGACCAAGTCCGCGACAACATCGCCTAAGCCCGTCCGACACAACTCCGCACCATCTTATAATAGCCATTATAGCTGTCATAGCCATTACAGCCGGCCGAGCGCATAAAAAGCGATGACACCGGCTCGCCTTGACGCCTGATTATTTAATCTGCAAAAAATTTTTACTCAAAAAAATTTTGTCGAGTCAGGGAAAAGGACTTACTTTGCAGCGTAGTTGTCTGCAAGACGAATCGCAACCTCATAGGAGGGCGAGGAGCGGACGACACCGTATGCGATGCCGCACAATGCGGCACATCATACACGACATCTTATCAAAAAGCGTATACTTGACGCTTATTCTTGACGTTCCGAAATCTGACAAATTTCCAATTATCGCTGTCAAGGATAGCAACGACAGAACGCTTGTGGATTTTGTAATACGGTCATCCCATAGGCATCTCATGCATTTGGAGTTGACAGCATTGCATTAGCTGCGAGGCTTTCAATATGTTGCTCTTCCGTAGGCGAGGCGGACTTTGCTTAAACGCCGGAACAATGGCATGAGCAACGAGTAAAGAGTCCTCGCTTTTTTGTGTACCGACGTATGCGTCGGCGGCATCCATCCACATAGGATAACGACAAATCATCCATCGCTTTTGACCGTCACCATCGCATCCGGGTACACATCCATTATTAACTCCCTTGGCCTTTGGTCTCTTCGTCAAGCGCGTGAGGACGCCTATACCTATCTGAAAAACAATGGCAACAAAAAAAGCCGCTAAAAACACGAACGTAAAAGAACAAGTATTGTCAGGCAAATGCGGAGACAATCTCACATGGACTCTCGAGAACAATGTACTAACCATTACCGGCACAGGCCCGATGGACAGCTATGACACAATGGTTGCACCTTGGGCTTTAAGGAATCTCAAATTAAATCTTAAGAAGGCCATAATATCCAACGGCGTGACAAGTATAGGTCAACGTGCTTTTAAGGATTGTGCTTTAACATCCATATCAATACCAAGCAGTGTAACAAGCATTGGCACAGAAGCCTTTTACGGGTGCAGGAACCTTGAGTCCGTAAAGCTGCCGGAACAGCTAACAAGCATAGGAGAGTCCGCTTTTTCCAATTGCACGGGATTGACATCAGTAACGATACCCTCCGGGGTGGAAAGCATCAACTCCTACACATTCAATAACTGCGCGATGTTGAAGTCTGTCACATTGTCATACGGCATCCAAAATATTGGCTATTGTGCTTTTCATAAGTGCAATAGCCTGGAGGCAGTGACCATACCCGGGAGCATCGTAGAGTTTGGAACTTTCGCTTTCAGCGAATGCTCGGGCTTGTCATCGCTAACGTTAGAAGACGGTATTAAAAAAATAGGTAATTGTGCCTTTCTTGAGTGCAACAGCTTGACGGCCGTAACTATACCCGGTAGCGTGACATATATTGATCACCGAGCATTTGGCGAATGCACGAATCTGACATCATTGACATTGAATGAAGGCATCAGACACATTGGAGCCGGATCCTTTGAAAACACAGGCTTAGCTTCAGTGGACATACCCGACAGTGTAACATGTGTTGATTCGAAAGCTTTTCAACACACCGGACTAACGTCTGTGACTATACCGGAAAATGTTACATCCATAGGCATTGGTGCTTTTAGCGGCTGCGAACATCTAACCGAAATAAAAGTGAGTCCTCACAATATCAATTATGATAGCCGAAGCAATTGTAACGCTATCATAAAGAAAGCAACGAACGAGATAATAGCAGCCTGCATAAACACGAAAATACCTGATGGGGTTGTCCGCATCGGGATAAGTGCATTTAATGGCTGCACAGGCTTGACGTCCGTGACCATACCGGATTGGATTAAAAGCATCGGGATAAGTGCATTTGAAGACTGCACAGGACTGACATCAGTAACAATACCAGACAGTGTCACATCCATCGGGAGGAGTGCTTTTGAGGGCTGCACAAGCTTATCATCAGTGACAATTCCGGACAGTGTCACTGAGATTGGAGACAGGGCCTTTATGTCCTGCAACAACCTACCTTCGGCAACGATACCAAAGAGCGTCAAAGAAATTGGCCGGTGGATATTCCGTGATTGTAGAAACTTGACCTCTGTAGAAATACTCGGTGACGCAACAACACTACGCGATGCCCTATTTATGGGCTGTACAAGCCTAAATACGTTCAAAATTCCTGACAGCGTGACTATAGTCGAGGATTGTGTCTTTGCCGATTGTACCGGCTTGACATCCGCAACAATACCCAACAACGTACATTTAATGGGAAATGGCGTTTTCAAAGGTTGCACAGGCTTGACGTCCATATCAATACACGGCAGTGTGGAAAAAATCGGCAAAGAGACCTTTGCCGGCTGCAACAGCCTGACTTCCGTAATGATACCGGACAGCGTAAACGAAATAGGCAAGAATGCCTTTGCCGACTGTACCGGTTTGACGTCCGTAACGATACCTGACAGCGTGAATAAAATAGGGGACAATGCTTTTGCCTGCTGTAGCAGTCTGACCTCCATAATGATACCCGACAGCGTAAAAACAATAGGCGACGAAGCATTTGCCAACTGCCCCGGCCTTACGTCATTAATCATACCGTCTATGGCTGATATCGGGAAAAATGCCTTTACCGGCTGTACAAGCTTAGAGCAAGTAAAAACTTCGCATGAAAATGGCCGGGCTATTGTCGTGAATTGTGAAAAAGCCGACATTCCGAATAGCGTAAGATTCATCGGCATCAGCAGTTTCTTCAACTGCAACAACTTGACAACACTAACAATACCGGCGAGCGTGACATCCATTGAAAATGGTGCTTTCCGCTATTGCAAGAATCTTGACCGGATAGTCGTTGACCCGGACAACCCTATATATGACAGCCGTGACGGATGCAATGCCGTCATAGAAACAGCGACAAACAAACTAATCGCAGGGTGTAAAAGCACGATTATACCCAAAAGCGTAACATCTATAAATCAAGATGCTTTTTCCTATTGCGTGGGCTTGACATCTATAAACATACCGGAGGGTGTATGCCTTATAGGAGAAGATGCTTTTTGGGGGTGCATCAACTTAACATCCGTGACAATCCCGAGCAGCGTTAAGCTTATCGAGTCCTATGCTTTTTCTGGAAATATTCACCTGAAACAGGTTATATGCCATGCTGTCGAGCCGCCAAGATATCGGAAATGTATCTATGCCCACAACCAATCAGAAAAAGCCGACGCACCAGCCGTTTTGTTTGTGCCACAAAAATCGGTAAATAATTATAAGAAGCAATGGAAAGACTTCACCAGGATAAGGCCAATTGAACAACGCAATGACACTATATCAAAAGGCCCCATTCGGTGGAAAATTGACGACAACGGCGTCCTCGCTATTACCGGCGCAGGTGAGATGCAAAACTATAGTTATCAGAAAAGCATGTCGGCGCCTTGGCGCAAAAATAGCAAAGACGCGACCATAAAGTCTGTCGTAATTTCCGACGGCGTAGTAAGTATCGGGGATTACGCATTTTTTCACTGCGAGAACCTCACATCCATTATCATTCCGGACAGTGTAACATCTATCGGAATGCATGCCTTTGAAGGCTGCAGTAGCTTGATTTCAATAACAATACCACCGGGTATAAAGAGTTTCAAAGAAAACATATTCAAGGGATGTCATAGTTTGACTACCGTGACGACACCTGACAATCTAAATGTTATCGAGAAGGAGGCATTTGCCGACTGTCGAAGTCTGACATCTATAACAATTCCGGGCGGTGTGAAAGACATCAGCGATGAAGCCTTTATTAACTGTGAAGGTCTGACATTCGTAACATTGTGCCGCGGAATAAATCGCATCGGATGTCGAACATTCAAAGACTGCTCCGGATTGAAGTCTGTATTGATACCGGATGGAGTGACCGAAATAGATTATATGGCATTCTTCGGCTGCCACGGATTAAAATCTTTATCGATACCGAAAAGCGTGAAAGGTCTCTCTCTTGATATGTTCAAAGGCTGTGCTAATCTCGAACACATCGAAATTGCCCCCGGCAACAAAAAGTACGACAGCCGTGATGGGTGCAATGCAATCATCAAGACAAGAACCAAAACGCTTATAATTGGGTGCAACAAAACTATTATACCTAATAGCGTTACGAGCATAGATAGTTATGCTTTTTACGGCAGTGTCGGCTTGACCTCAATCACGATACCAGATAGCGTAACGGCTATCGGCGAGTACGCTTTCGCTGAATGCCGCAATTTAGAACAAATTTGCGTTGAGCCGGACAATCCCAAATATGACAGCCGTGACGGATGCAACGCAATAATCGAAACCGAGACCAACACGCTGATAGCTTGCTGCAAGGGCACTAAAATTCCGAAAAGTGTAACGAAGATACACAAATATGCTTTAAGCGGCAGTCCTCTGTCCAGGCTGGACATCCATGATAACCTGACAAATATCGAAATTTGTGAAGGAACAGAATGGTATGTCCCCACTCATAGCGAACTGGATAGTATCAGCGTAGACTGCGGCAATCCGAAATACGACAGTCGCGGTGGGTGTAACGCTGTTATCGAGACAGAGACTAATTCACTGATATTGGGATGTAAAAACACCATCATCCCGGATACAGTGACAAGTATCCAAAAGTCTGCCTTCTTGGGTTGCGACATGACCTCGATAGTAATACCGAAGAGTGTGACATTCATCCATGATGAAGCCTTCTATGATTGTAAGGAGACACTGAAGACAATAATATGCCTCCCGGAAAAACCGCCAAAATGCGGAAAGGAAATAAACCATCCGTACTATTCATTCCATTACGACCTAAGCGGTTTTTCCGGCCCTCAATTTCTTATCGTCGTGCCTAAAAAGTCCATAGACAGATATAAGAAAGCATACGTATGGCGAGACTTCCCCAATATCATCTCCCTCGAAGAGTATGAGGAAATGAAATCCCAAAAGTAAGAGCCAAAATATTCGCCTAACGCCCGACTGTGACACTTGGGAATTGTAGTGCCACCTTATTAAGCAGTTATGATACCGCGTCGCATGAGGATTTTTTTGCGGCATGGCATGTCGTGCGGCTATTGCGTGGCACGCGAAAAAAGTGTAAATTTGCAGTTTAGAATGTCGGACGCCGTGATATACGGAGATGTCCGACCGCACTTATACGACCTCATAGGACTATCATGGCAGAAGATATAGACGACAAAAAAGCTACAGACACAAGCGGTAAGCCCGACTTGGCGGAGGGCAAGCCGGAGACCGCAGCAAGTATGCCGGACGGTGCGGACTTGTTCGCACCGGAGACGGGCGAAGCGCCCGAGGCAGCGGATTATGACGAGGGCAAGATTCGCACTCTCAGCTGGAATGCGCATATACGTATGCGCCCCGGTATGTATATCGGCAAACTGGGCGACGGCACCGCTTCGGACGACGGCATCTACGTGCTGCTCAAGGAGGTGGTGGACAACTCGGTGGACGAGTTCCGCATGAACTTTGGCAAGCAGATATTCATCGACGTCACCGAGACAACGGCCACGATACGCGACTTCGGCCGCGGCATCCCCCTGGGCTCGGTCATCGATGTGTCCAATAAGATGAACACCGGCGGCAAGTACGACAGCGAGGTCTTCAAGAAGTCCGTGGGTATGAACGGCGTGGGCCTGAAGGCCGTCAACGCGCTATCCTCATCGTACATCATCCGCAGTATCCGCGACGGCAAATCCCAGAGCGCCACATTCTGCCGTGGCGAGCTGGTCGAGTCATCGCCGCTCGAAGATACTGACGATCCCAACGGTACCGAGGTCACCTTTACACCCGACTCGCAATTGTTCCGCAATTATGCTTTCCATGAGGAGTTTATCATCCCCATGGTCAAGAATTACACCTACCTGAACACTGGCCTGGCAGTCGTGTTAAACGGCCGCCGTTACAGCAGCCGCAACGGTCTGCTGGACCTGCTGCGCGACAATATGTCCAAAGACCCGCTGTATGCGCCTATACACCTCAAAGGTTTTGACATCGAAGTGGTTATCACTCACGCCAACCAGTACGGCGAGGAGTATTACTCCTTTGTCAATGGGCAGCATACCACCCAGGGCGGCACGCATCTGACAGCGTTCAAGGAGGCCGTATCGCGCACCATTAAGGAATATTTCGGCAAAAACTTCGAATACTCGGACATACGCACCGGACTTGTCGCCGCCGTGGCCATCAACGTCCAAGAGCCGCAATTCGAGTCGCAGACCAAGGTCAAACTCGGTTCTAAGGACATCAAAGAAGGCGGACCGACAGTGGCCAAATTCGTAGGCGACTTTATCAAGCGCGAATTGGACAACTACCTGCACCGCAACCTTGACGTGGCCGATGTCATCCTGCACAAGGTACAGGAAAGCGAGCGCGACCGCAAAGCAATGTCCGGCATCACACGCAAGGCACGCGAAAAAGCCAAAAAAATTAACTTACACAACGAGAAGCTGTTGGACTGCACGGTGCATTACAGCGACACGCGCGGCGATGCCGAACTGAAGGCTGCCACCTCGATATTTATCACCGAGGGCGACAGTGCCGCCGGCTCCATCACCAAGATACGTAACGTCAAGACTCAGGCCGTGTTCTCGTTGCGAGGCAAGCCGCAGAACACCTACGGGTTGACACAAAAGGTTGTGTACGAAAACGACGAGTTCAACCTGCTGCAAGCCGCGCTCAACATCGAGGACGGCATAGACGGACTTCGCTACAACAACGTCATCATAGCCACCGATGCCGATGTCGACGGAATGCACATACGTCTGCTACTCATAACATTCTTCCTGCAATTCTTCCCGGACCTTATACGCCGAGGGCACCTCTACGTATTGCAGACACCGCTGTTCCGCGTACGCGACAAAAACAAGATACGCCGCGGCGCACGTGGCAAAGGCGCCAAAAAAGACGACAAAACAGATGGCACGCCCGACACAATATACTGCTACAGCGACCAAGAGCGCATCGATGCCATCGAGCACTTCGGGGCAGCGGCCGAAATCACACGATTCAAAGGCCTCGGCGAGATTTCGCCGGAAGAGTTTCGCGGATTTATCGGCCCGGACATGCGCGTCGACCGCGTGACTATGCGCAAGGAAGACCGCGTAGCCGAGCTCCTGGACTTCTACATGGGCAAAAACACGCTCGAACGCCAAGGATTCATCATTGACAACCTTGTAATAGAAGACGATGAAGAAATCTCCTGAAACAATACAGCCGACCGGGACACCCAAGCGCATTGCGCTTATGGCCGGGTCTTTTGACCCCTTCACCGTAGGGCACGCCTCCATAGTCGAGCGCGGGCTGGCGCTTTTTGACGAAGTAGTGGTGGCCGTGGGACAACATCCCGACAAGCCGCATACAGACGCCCGAAAACGCGCCGATGCCATCGCCGCCATTTACAGCGACCAACCTCGCGTACGCATCATCGTGTCGCATCAGTTGACAGCCGACACCGCTCGCGAAGTGGGTGCACGCTTCCTGTTGCGCGGCGTACGCAGTGTACGCGACTTCGAGTACGAGCGCGAGATGGCCGATGTCAACCGCGAACTCGGCGAAGGGCTCGAAACGGTGCTGCTCACCGCCCTGCCCCACCTGTCGGCGGTATCCTCCACCGTAGTACGAGACATCGCTTCCTATGGCAAGGATGTCAGCCGATACCTCCCCGACACGCCGACCGACCGGCCGACGTCACCCTCAGACAACGATATAAGATAGGACAATACAAGACATTACGACACTATGAAAAAGATACTCTTGGCCTTAGCTGCAGCGGCACTCATCACCCCGGCAGCACTCCTCTCCAACGGCCAGACACGCCATCTCACCCCGGCGCAGAAATTGCAATACGCCGAGGCCATCATCGAGAACTATTACGTAGACACAGTCGCTTCGGACACCCTTGTCTCGGAAGCCATACGTGCGATGCTGCATACGCTCGACCCACACTCCGAATACAACACCCCCGAAGAAACCAAAGAATTGACCCAACCCCTCGAAGGTCATTTCTCGGGCATAGGCGTACAATTCAACATCCTGCGCGACACCGTATGCGTGGTGCAGACCACTGCCGCCGGACCCTCCGAAAAAGTGGGCATACTGCCGGGCGACCGCATCATATACGTCAACGACACCATTTTCACCCACCCCAAGATGGACAACAGCGAAGTGCGTGCCCGCCTGCGCGGTCCCAAAGGGTCGGTGGTCAATATCAAGGTCAAGCGCGGCGCATCGCCCGAGCTTATCAACTTCCGCATCGTACGCGACGACATCCCCGTATACAGCGTTGATGCCGCCTATATGGCATCACCCGAAGTGGGATACATCCGCGTGATACGCTTTGCCGAAGAGACACCCAAGGAAGTCGAGAAAGCTATCTCCGACCTCAAGAAAAAAGGTATGAAGCACCTCATCCTTGACCTCGAAGACAATGGCGGAGGTTTTCTCGGCGCCGCCTACGGCCTTGCTTCGCAGTTCCTCAAACCGGGCCAGATGGTGGTATACACCCAAGGCGACAAGATGCCGCCGCAATACTTGCGCGTCCAGAACCGCGGCCTCAGCGGAATGCTCATCGGAGCGCCCAAAGCGGCCGACATTGACCGCCTCGTCATTATGGTCAACCAATACTCGGCATCAGCCTCCGAGATTGTTTCCGGAGCAATACAGGACAATGACCGCGGCCTCATCGTCGGTCGCCGCACCTTCGGTAAAGGCTTGGTACAGCGCCCGTTCCCATTCCCCGACGGCTCAATGATACGCCTGACCACCTCGCGCTACTACACCCCCTCGGGACGACTGATACAGAAGCCGTACAAGCGCGGCGAGAGCGAGGCTTATCGTCTGGATATGCTCACGCGATACACCTCCGGCGAACTTTTCAGCGCCGACTCGATACACTTTGACGAGAGCCTCAAGACCAAAACTTTGGTCAACGGACGCACCGTCTACGGAGGCGGCGGCATCATGCCCGACGTATTTGTGCCCGTGGACACATCGTTGTACTCGACATATTATCGCGACCTGGTGGCACGCGGAACGCTCAATCGGGTTGTCACCGACTATATCGACGCACACCGCGCCGACATTCGCGGACGATATGCCGACGAAGACGCCTATTATGCCGACTTCACGGTACCTCAGGCATTGATGGATACGCTGGTGGCCGGCGGCGAGCGCGACAGCATCGCGTACGATGCCAAAGGTATGGAAACCTCGCGCCCGATGATTGAAGGTATTATACGCGGCCTCATAGCACGCGACGTATTCACCAACGGATGCTACATGCGTGCTGTCAACCGCCTCAACCCCGTATTCCGCCGCGCTCTCGAAGTAATCACGAACAAGGACGAATACGACAAATACCTCGGAGTGAAGCACTAATCTGAACCAATCCACTTAACACATACTACACAATGATAACCGATAAGACCCTACTTGGTGCAATCGTAGCGCTATTACTCAGCGCTACCGTCACCCCTGCGGCTATGGCTGCCGACGAGCCCGAAAAGCCTTGGACATACGTCGACGCCAAAAATCTGCGCATCATCAACCACGCCTTCGCCGGCGAAACCGAGCGCACCTATGCCCGACTGCCGCGATACGTCAAAGACAGCATCCCCGAAGGACGCGACCTTTGGGATCGTCAGCAATGCTCGTCCGGCATCGCCGTACGTTTTGCCACCAACAGCACACGCATAGGCTGCAAATACACCCTTTATTGGGACACGCACATGATACACATGGCCGACACCGGGCTGAAAGGCACCGATTTATACATCCTCGAAGGCGACAGCGTATGGCGTCATGTCAACACCAACCGCCCCTACGTCAAAAAAGACGAGAACGGCAATAAGACCAAACTTGTCGAATCGACATACGTCTCCAACCTGGACGGCAAGATGCACGAATACGTCATCTACTTCCCTCTGTATGACGGCATCGAAGATTTCTCGGTCAAAGTAGACAGCGGAGCCGTAATCACCAAAGGTCGCCCGGACGTCATTAACGCCAACCGCCGCATCGTCGCTTACGGCACCAGCATCCTGCAAGGCGGCTGCGCTTCGCGCACGGGTATGGCTTCTACCAATATCATCGGCCGCGAACTCAACTGCGAAGTCGTCAACCTCGGCTTCTCCGGCGAGGGCAAAGAAGACACCTTCGTAGCTCGCGCTATGGCCACCATCCCCGACGTAGACGTCTATCTGCTGGATCCCGTGCCCAACTGCACCGAGATGATGTGCGACACGCTCACCTACGACTTCGTGAAAACACTGCGCACACTGCGTCCCGATGTACCCATCGTGATGCTCGAAGGCCCGATATATCCGTACGCACGATATGACAGCTTCTACGGCAAATACCTGCCCAAGAAAAACGCCGCATTCCGTCGCAATTACGAGCGACTGAAAGCCGAGAACCCCGACAACCTGTATTACGTCACCTCCGAAGGCCTTGACGGTGTTGAGGATGATGGAACCGTCGACGGTATACACTTGACCGACCTCGGATTTTTGCACTATGCAAACAAGATGATTCCGATACTGCGCCCGCTGTTGGACGCCCATTCCAAGTGCCGGAAGTAAAAATATTCCGATAACCGAGGGGATGCGGCATCACCGCATCCCCTCGCTATTCTAACAGCTTTTTGCTATGGAGTTCGAGAAAAAGATTAAAGGCTACATCCGGCGACACTCGTTGCTCTCGCCGGGCGACTGCGTGGTGGTGGGACTGAGCGGCGGTGCCGATTCGGTGGCACTGCTGGCTGTCCTTTCGGCTCTGGGATACAGATGTATCGCCGCACACTGCAACTTCAACCTGCGCGGCCGCGAGTCCTTGCGCGATAGAGAATATGCCATTGAAGTGGCCGGTAATCTCGCATCCGAATACCAAGTCATTGATTTCGATACCGAAGCCTACCGCCAAGGTACGGGCGAGAGCATCGAAATGGCTTGTCGCAGCCTTCGCTACCGATGGTTCGAACAGCTTCGCATCCGATACAATGCCATCGCCATCGCCGTCGGACACCATCGCGAGGACAACGTGGAAACCGCTATGCTGAATATGCTGCGCGGGACGGGCATCGCCGGTATGGCGGGCATTGCACCCAAATCGGGACACATTGTGCGGCCGCTGTTGGACGTCTCACGTTCGGAAATATGCCGATACCTGCAACAACGCGGTCTGCGTTGGGTGGACGACAGTTCCAACGCCTCTAACGACTATAAGCGCAACCGTCTGCGCAATGTCGTACTGCCCGTCGTAGCGCACGAATTCGGTCCGGGATCTATGGACACGCTTGCAGTCTCGGTGAGCAATGTGCGCCGTAATTACGACCTATACCGGACATTGGTGGCTGATGCTTTGTCCGACTTCGGCGATGTCTCCCGCTTAGACGTTGCGGCGTTGTTGAAGCGATACGGACGCGACAACGGCACAATGCTATTGATTGAATACCTGCGTCCTCGCGGATTTGCAGCTGATGTGGCATACAATATCGTCACCGCCGTCACCCACGGACATACGGGGTTGTGCTTTGTCGGCACGCAGGAAAGCGCAGCCAAGCTCGACCGGGGCATTCTCACCATCGGCGATGCGGCTCCGTTGGGTGACGGCAGCGTTGTTGCAGAGGTCTTGATAGGCATAACGCAAGAAGTGTACCTACCAAGAACCGGGCAACGCATCCGCATCGAAAACTTCGATGCCGCAAACTTCGTCCGCCCCAAGCGTCTGGATGCGTCTATCCTGTACCTTGACGCGGCAATAGCCGATGATGACGAACCCCTGGTGCTGAGGCACTGGCGTCACGGCGACCGCATACAGCCTTTCGGCGCACGGTTTACCACGCTCGTAAGCGATATTTTCAGCGATGCCAAGCTGTCGAGGGACGAAAAGCGTAAAACCTTGCTCCTATGCCGGGGGAAGACTGTTCTCTGGGTAGCCGGGGTCAAAACCTCGGCGCACTACCCGGTGACGGCAAAAACATACCGCTATTTCAGGTTGCAACTTCTGAATGACTGACGGCAACAGCCCGGCTACGCGTGCACCTTACACCGGCCATAAAAGTAGTAGGCCACGATACACATCGACGTCAGCGCCTCGCTCAATCCCAAGGCCAGCCAAATACCCTCTGTCCCGGCTATTTCGGGGAGCAGAAGGAAACTCGGGACCATAAAGACCAGACCGCGCAGCAGTGCAAACACTATGGCGGCCCAAACTTTCTCGACGGCCTGGAAGTAGCCGATGGCTGTCAAATTGAAGATAAAGAACACAAAGGCGGCGGCAAACAGCGGAAATCCCTTCACGGCAATATCCACGGTATGCGAACTGCCTCCGAGAAACAGCGCAACCATTTGGCCGGGGAAGGCGACAAAAGCCACAGTAACAAGAAGTCCGCACACACCGGCGCATATCACGGCAAGACGCTCGGCATGTACCACCCGATGGTGCTTGCCTTGACCGTAATTGAAGCTGATGATAGGCTGAACCGACTGCGCTATGGCATTGCCTATCATGAATACAAACGGACAGTAATAGCAGGCTATGGAAAAAGCGCCCACGCCGTCGTCGCCCACGTATGTCATAAAGACGATATTGCCCATAAACATCAGCATTCCCATCGTAGCCTCGCCAAGCAACGCCGAGATTCCTATGCGACATTGGTATCCGAGGTTACGCAAGGTGAGACGCAACCCCTTGGAGGATAGCTTAAAGCGTATCAGCCGCAACTGACGCGCATATCCGGCTATGTAAACCACCGCCATCAGTCCGCCTATGGCACAACTGATGAATGTAGCTATGCCCGCGCCTTTGAGCCCCATGTCCAACGGGAAAATGAACACGTAGTCGAGCACTATATTGAGCACTGCCGGGATGACATTGCACCACATGGCATAACGTGGTGCGCCGTCCAAGCGGACGATAAACAACCCTATGGCGCCACAAATCTGGAACAGGCAGCAGCCGAAAATCCATGGCATATAATCCATAGCCAAAGGCATTAGCGTCTCCGAGCATCCGAGGATGCGCGCCGTCGTACGCGGCGCCGATAAGGTCAAGGCCCAGAACAACAGTACGGCTACGATACCGGCCATAAGTGCCTGCGTGGCATTGATACGCGCGACTTTCAGCCGCTGCCGTGCCAAGTGTATCGAACACACCACCGATGCGCCCACGCCAAGCATCAACCCGATGCCGACAATCACCATTGTGGGCGCAATGCAGATGTTGACAGCTGCAAGACCATCGCTGCCTATGCTATGCCCTACAAAGATGCCGTCTATTGCCGTGACCGCGCACAGCGACAGCATTCCCATAAGGGTCGGAAAAAAATAAAAGCGAAAGAGACGTGAAATCTTGACGGAGCCTAAGTCAATTTGGTCGCGTTGCATAACATTGTAATGTAATGGATTAGACGAATAATATTGAAACGGGCACCCGCTTTGGCAGGTTTAGTGAGCCAACTTCATCTTATCCGGCAGTGCCATTGCCCTCCGATGATACCGCGTGCATTTTTTTGGACTGCAAAGGTACGACTTTTTCGCGACATGCAAAAGAGTCCTCAAATTTTAGATGTCGGCCTCCGTCGCCGTATTGTTCAACACCGAAGGACACCGTCAAGGCCCTTACGAACCTTCAATCCGATTCGTTGCCAAAGCTATCGTATGTATGAAGATAATTGACATTGAATGTTTCACCGTCTACACTATCCTCATTATTCACGAGGAAGTCTCTCCACATCTTTTCGAGTTTGGCTGCGTCTTCCTTAGCGAGTATTCGGCCGGAATGTCCTCCGCTCCAGCCAAACGAGGGAATAGCCTCGGACAACCGGTCGGTGGTAATCATCGAGGCCTCTTCCGGGTCGAGTATCACGTTAGGAAGCATATCCATATAATATGTAACTCGACCTCGGCCGCTCCAATCCGTGCCAGTATACGGCTGCGAATCGAATACGCCGCTCATTACGATGCCCGTCCTACCTTCTCCCACTCTGACAAGGAAGAAACGGTCACCGCATTTGGCTTTTTCGTGTTCCCAAACGCTCCAATTGAAGTAGTCGACATCGATTGTTTCGATGCAATTGCAATGTCCGCTAAGTTTCACACTGGATATCGTCGGATTCCACATTAATATGACGGTATTTTGCTTGTCATCAAAGCCTTCGCCCGGATACTTTGGCTTGTAAAACAAGTCGTCCGGCTGCAAATGCCTTGCCTTTTCCATCATCTGGTGCACCATATCCACCGTAAGCTCGCCCTCGCGGATATATTGCACCTCATCCAAGCCTTTGAACACTCCTTTAGGCAATATCTTCCAAGCCTCATTGAATGGTATAAGTACCGGAGGATTGGACTCATCATCCATATCAAAGATGCCCAAGAGGTCTGCATAAGATATGTAATCAAAATCCGAGACCTTTCCTTCACTTATACCTATCGCCGAAATGGTAAGATTCTTATCCGTGTCGCCATCCGGCGAGGGCAAAATCATACTCGTACCGGTGTTCGTCAATCCGGCACAATGCCATTGGATCTTGCATACGTAACTCATCAATGCATCACTACGGTCGTCGGCGCAACCCCATTTATTAATTCCAAAATCGTACAACAAGTGCGGTCCTATGCATATATCCATAAACATACCGCCCATAGTCATAAACGAGCCACGACCGACCAGCGCTCGGACACAGTCAAATCCCGACTTATATTGCTCGGAAATCCACTCGGGATTAAAGTATTCTGCGGGGTTGTCAACCTCGTCTTCGTCTTCGTAATAAGCCCGGCCGCCGGTGATTGCTATTACTGCTTGCACCGTCTTTGCAAACAATTTATAATCCGCTATCGACGAAAGCGTAAAAGCCATTACCTCGTATCCGGCCTCATCTTCGCTCACTTCAACGCCTCTGATAGACTGTTTATCACTACCGAACCTTACGTAAGGGAAGTCCTCGGAAGTCACAATAAGCTTTTCGCCTTGTTTGGCCAAATAGACAAACAGATCTTTCGGGACAATCTTTTTTTCAGTCCTGATAGTAACGCAAACGCTCATAGTGTATTTATCTGTAATTAAACGTGTTTATATATTAAAAAGACTCCGAACCCGGACGCCGGTCGAATCGTTTTTGTCTTGTCGATATCGTTTCTGCTTGATTGTTTCGATTTGTCTGCTTAATAGCCTATTTCTCATCACGGGACCTTTCCGACATTTTCAGACCTTATTCGCGCGTCAAAGTTCGAGACAAATATACAACAATTCGTCCAACCCCACAATACATTACAGCTAAAACATCTGACGATTTATTCGCGGACGAGTGAGACAGTCAACTATCTTGCCTCTTCCTTATATGTCCCGATGCCTTCAACGACCAGTATACGTAATGCCATTTCGCCGTTTTCGGTATTATCTGTACCTATAAAGGAGGAAATACAGTCTGCTCCGAGGCCTATGCTTCGGGCATATCCCATGAGTAATTCTGTAATCGGCATTACTTCCGAAGTGCTGTCAATCAAGCAGGTCGAGGATGATGTGTAGATCACTATAACCCTGTCGCCGACCTTTAAGCTCAATTTGTCGAAAAGGCCGTATTTTGTAGCCAATTCCGAGATGTACGCCGAGCGGGACATCGCGCCGTATGCTCTTGATTCTATGATATATTCATTTATTTCGGATGCCGACATAATCTGAGAGTAAATCTTTGCGACATTATCTTCGCCTATATCCGCAGAGATTTCCCGAATTAATCCGATTCGGCGGTCTATGCGCCGCAAATCATCTATGCGTTTTGAGATACGATAGAATCGCTTGCGCTTGGATCGGTTTTGGTGGCCTTGCTGCTGTCTATAGTGTATCCGATCCCAAGTTTCGTCAGTGAATGCCACTTCGAGCATCTCTCTATCTATAGAGGCTTGTTTTGCATATTGTCTCAGTAGTTTCAAATCGAATTTATCTCGAATATACGGCCTATACTGCCGTTGAATCAAGATGTTAGCTTTAATCCCATACCGTGAATTGCACTTCTCGGTAAAACGCCACAAATTGCGTGGGGTGAAGCCATAGAAGGTCATTCCCCACAGGATGGCTCCGGCAAGCTGTGCATCGCTGAAGGGATTGTCTTGCGGATACACTACGGTCTTGCCCACAGTGTTTTCCCAATAATCGCCTTCCACATTTTTGGCGAGCAGCGGCAGCAAACCGGGAGTAAACCATTCTTTGCGCGGCATCACATCGAAAGTCACCTCACCGCCGTCGCCCTTGAAGTCCAAATGACGAAAGTAGTCAAAAGACTCTTTATAAGCCGCCATACACTTGGCGACAGACCTATCACCGGAATGTGTATACCTCAATGCCTCAGCCACTTCATCAAATGTGAGCGAGTTGAAAAGTTCCTTAACTGTCATATCAATTCTTTGTCCAATTATTCCGTACGGATTCGCTGTTTAATATCCGAATCCCTTCTTGATTATGACTGCAAAGGTAGCCCAGCCCTATCTCAAAAACCGCTACACCTTCACTTCAACCGAATTTTTTGACTTATACGACTTTTTCTTCGCTTTAGTGGAAAAACAACTTCCGCCGGGAAGACGCGCGGCCGATAGCAACGACACCTTCCCGACGGAAGTAATTGTTTGGACTCCGGTTATTATTTCAGGCCTCGTTACGGCTCATTCCGGTAATATGTATTACGCCTTTAGGCATCACTTGCCGGGCTGAGGCACGGGACTGTCGGCGAGATTCTTGCGAATTTCGGCGTCAGTGACATCGTAATTGAAGAGGTCGCCGTTGAAGTAGCGGTCGTACGAACCCATATCTATCAGACCGTGACCCGAGAGGTTGAACAGGATAACTTTTTCCTCGCCGGTTTCGGCACACTTCTTGGCCTCGCGGATGGCAGCAGCTATGGCATGCGATGACTCGGGCGCAGGAATAATACCCTCGGCGCGCGCAAAGAGCACTCCGGCATCGAAACTTTCGAGCTGTTCGATGTCTACTGCTTCCATCAACTTGTCTTTCAATAACTGGCTGACAATGACACCGGCACCATGATATCGCAGACCGCCGGCATGTATATTGGCCGGACGGAAATTGTGTCCCAAGGTGAACATCGGCAGCAGAGGCGTGTATCCGGCCTCGTCACCGAAGTCATACTGGAAGACGCCGCGTGTCAACTTGGGACACGATGCCGGCTCGGCTGCGATATATCGCGTATCCGTATGCGTGCCGTCAAAAAGGTGGCGCATAAAGGGGAAAGCTATGCCGCCGAAGTTGCTACCGCCGCCGAAACATGCGATAACGACATCGGGATATTCGCCGGCCATAGCCATCTGCTTCTCGGCCTCAAGACCGATAATTGTCTGGTGTAAGGACACATGGCTTAATACCGATCCGAGAGTATACTTGCAGTTGGGCGTGGTCTGTGCCAATTCCAAAGCCTCACTGATGGCCGTACCCAGCGATCCTTGATGGTTGGGATCGGCCGTAAGGATATCCTTGCCGGCACGAGTGGACATAGACGGCGAAGGTGTCACCTGGGCTCCGAAAGTGTTCATAATACTACGGCGGTACGGCTTCTGCTCATAAGATATCTTAACCTGGTATACGGCGGCTTCGAGGCCGAAGAGGCGCGCGGCGTATGCCAGCGATGCGCCCCACTGACCTGCGCCGGTCTCGGTGGTGACGTTGGTGACGCCCTCTTTCTTGCAATAGTATGCCTGGGGTATAGCACTATTAAGTTTGTGCGACCCCATGGGGCTGACACTTTCGTTCTTGAAATATATATGAGCAGGTGTACCTATAGCCTTCTCAAGGCCGTAGGCGCGAACAAGCGGCGTGGAGCGCCAATATTTGTACATATCACGTACCTCCTCGGGTATCTCTATCCACTCGTCCTTCTGATTGAGCTCTTGACGGCAAAGTTCTTCTGCAAAGATGGGAAAAAGGTCTTCGGGCTTCAGCGGTTGGCCGGTGGCGGGGTTTAGCGGCGGCAGGGGCTTATTGGGCATATCCGCCTGAATGTTGTACCAGTGTGTCGGAATCTCCTGTTCACTGAGGAGGTAACGCTTCTGTTTGTCCATTGGATGTCGGTTGTTTATAATGTTGGTTTAAGATTAATTACGGAGTCGACTCCGTGCAGTAGCTGTTTTTGTACCGGCGACAAAAGTACAAAATTTTCGCGACCCGCATGGCATTTTTCTAATAAAAAATACCTGAAAATATTCATTATGCAACCAACGCACTAATATAGCGGATGTTTCACTTTGCCGTATTTTCGGGCGAAGAGAGGCGCAAACCGTACATTTTGGCCGCATTTACCATCCATTCGCTCATCGAATCGACCAATGTTTGCGGTCGAAGCACGCGCACCATACATCCCAGCCCGGCCAGATGCATCACCAAATCGTATGTCGGAGCCACAAAATACTCGAAATCCGTATACTCGCCGAATTCATCGCAACCGGACTCCAATTCTTTTTGGCTTTGATGCATCGGCAACGTGCGCACATAGTTGACATGCGAACCATAGGCGCGTATCCTTATTATTTCGGGCTTGATGCCGTCTTGCATGACTATACCGAAGCTGTTGTAGAAATACATCTCGGCATCGAAGTCTTTGCCCTCGTCGAAAGTCGCGCCCGTGGGTTTGAGCGACTCGATACGGTCAAGGCTGTAGGTGCGATGCAACCCGTCGGAACGCACCCCCACGAGATACCAGCGATTTTCGTACAGACGCACACACAACGGACGCACCGTCACATCATGAGGCTCGCCCCCGAAGCGCCGATAGGTGATACATATCTCCCTATTATGTTTTATCGCTGACAATATCTTCACCAGGCACTCGTAGCCCGAAGGCTTCTGCGGCACGGATATGCGAGCTCTTATGTCGCGATTGTCCGCCAAAACGTCGCACAAGGCGTATGTATCTATCATCCAATTACTCAGACTGTTTTCTTTCATAACATCGTCGTAATTGACAATAGAATAAGTATAGCCGTCGTGAACATCACATCGTATTTCGATGCCCAATTGCGAGGATATGGCATTGACCCAGCGAGTGAATGTCTGACGTGCCAACTCCTTGCCCTCGCTGAGATTACGATTATCCGCCCATCGATCCGAAATATTCCTTAGAGTCAAGGGCCCGAATTGGTGCAACGTCTCTATCAGCCAAGTGTATTTCTGTATTTGAGTCATATCGTTCTGTTTATGGTATTACTATACGACGCAAAGTTACACATTATTTATCACAACCGCATACACTCTCTTTTTCTGAATATCTCTGGCACTATTTGGCGTATTAGCAAAAAAATGCTTAACTTTATCCGCCGTTTTATCCGTCGGCTAAGGCTTTACGGGCACGGCTATGCTCTTTGCAACTTACTATAACACCAACCATAAACCACGAAAACAAATGTTTAGCAACCAACCCAAAGGTCTGATTCCCGCCGCATTATCCAATATGGGCGAGCGCTTCGGATACTACATCATGAACGCCGTACTCGTGCTGTTCCTGTGCTCAAAATTCGGGCTGTCCGAGGAATCATCCGGCATCATCTACTCGTGCTTCTATGCCGGCATCTACATCCTCTCGCTGGTCGGCGGTATCATTGCCGACAAAACTCAAAACTATAAAGGCACCATCATCAAAGGTCTTATAATCATGACCTTGGGATACGCTCTTCTGGCCATTCCCATCCTTGCCACAGCCGAAAACTCCACATGGCTGCTGACCCTGACATGCGTGGCTCTGTTCCTGATTGCTTTCGGCAACGGCCTGTTCAAAGGCAACCTCCAAGCCATTGTAGGTCAGTTGTATGACAATCCCAGATACGCAGACAAGCGCGATTCGGGCTTCCAAATCTTCTACGTATTCATCAACATCGGCGGCCTCATCGCTCCCTTCGTAGCGCCCTACCTGCGCGAATGGTGGCTCAGCGCCCACGATATGGTATACAACGCCAGCTTCCCCGAAATGTGCCACCAAGTTATAGGCGGCAGCGTGGACAATATCGCTAACATCACCGAATTTGCAGCCCAAGTAGGATACACCGACGCCGAATCGCTCAAAGAATTCTGCAGCCAATACCTCGATGTTTTCAACTCGGGTATCCACTTCTCCTTCATCGCCTCCGTGGCCGCTATGCTCATTTCGCTGACCATATTCCTGACCACCAAGAAAGGCCTGCCCAACCCCGCCAAGAAGGAAGCTGCCGCAGCCGTCAAGTACACCCAAGCCGAAAAAGCCGCTATGGCCAAAGAGCTGAAACAACGTATGTACGCCCTCTTCGCCGTCCTCGGCATCGCTATATTCTTCTGGTTCTCGTTCCACCAAAACGGCACCTCGATGTCGCTGTTTGCTCGCGACTTCGTCGACTCGTCCGCCGTCGCTCCCGAAATATGGCAGGCTGTCAACCCGTTCTTCGTGATCGTGCTTACGCCTATAATCATGGTTATCTTCTCGGCTCTCGCACGCAGAGGTCACCAGATTTCCACACCACGCAAAATTGCTTACGGTATGGGTATCGCCGCCATCGCATACTTGTTCCTGACCGTATTCTCGCTGATTATGGATTATCCTTCGGGAACAGCCTTCCGCGAAATGATTTCGAGCAACGCTTCCGTCGTCAAAGCCGGATGGTGGGTACTGATAGTCTACTACTTCTTTATGACCGTGGCCGAGTTGTTTATCTCGCCTCTGGGTCTATCTTTCGTATCCAAGGTAGCGCCCAAGAACCTGCAAGGTCTCTGCCAAGGTCTGTGGCTCGGCGCCACCGCCGTGGGCAACCTGCTGCTGTGGATTGGCCCGCTGATTTACAACAGCGCTCCCATCTGGGTGGCCTGGACCGTATTCCTCGCTGTATGCCTCATCTCCATGGGCACCATGCTTGCTATGGTCAAGTGGCTTGAGCGCGTCACCCAGGACAAACCCGCCATCAAAACCGAACCCTCGCTTGAAGACAATATCGAAGACGATATCTGATAATCACGCTTCAGCACACAAAAAAAAACGCTTCGTCACAGATTGTGGCGGAGCGTTTTTTTTTGTGCGATTAGGTATCCCTGCCCGTGTATCATCAAGCTGATACACGCCATAGCACTCGCGCATCCCGGCCATCTAAAATACACGTTCTATGCCTCAATCGGCTGCAATCTCAAAAAAAAGCACTATCTTCGCGACTACTTAACGGCCGATGCAGCGTATAGTCTCTCTCGCAATATTAGCACCGTTTATATACATCTGCCGCATTTCACAAGACACATACTTACTACAATGAGAAATTTTACGACAGTAGCCGACATAGGCAACCTTGACGCAGCCGTCAAAGAAGCTCTCGAAGTCAAAGCCAACCGCTTCGGATGGCAGCACCTGGGCAAGAACCGCACCTTGCTGATGATTTTCTTCAACAACTCGTTGCGCACACGCCTGAGTACCCAGAAAGCTGCTATGAACCTCGGTATGAACGTCATAGTACTCGATGTCAACCAAGGCGCATGGAAACTCGAAGACCGTCGCGGCGTCATCATGGACGGCGACCGCAGCGAACACCTGCTCGAAGCAATTCCGGTCATGGGGTCGTACTGCGATGTCATCGGCGTGCGCTCGTTTGCTCGGTTCGAGAGCAAGGAGGACGATTACAGCGAAAAAATCCTCAACCAATTCATACAATACTCCGGCCGTCCGGTATTCTCAATGGAAGCCGCTACGCGCCACCCGCTGCAATCTTTTGCCGACCTGATCACCATACGCGAACATCAGCGCCCCGACAAGAAGCGCCAACGCGTAGTCCTGACATGGGCGCCCCACCCCAAGGCTCTGCCCCAGGCCGTCCCCAACAGCTTTGCCGAATGGATGAACGCAGCCGACGACATCGACTTCGTCATCGCCAACCCCGAAGGCTACGACCTTGACGAACGATTCACCGCCGGAGCCATCGTCACCCACGACCAAGACGAGGCTCTGCGCGGAGCCGACTTCGTATACGCCAAGAACTGGGCACCGTTCGACGATGCCAATTACGGCAAGGTCATCAATCGCGACCGCTCGTGGACCGTCTCTGCCGAAAAAATGGCTTTGACCGACAACGCCTACTTTATGCACTGCCTGCCCGTGCGGCGCGGTATGATTGTGACGGATGACGTCATCGAAGGACCGCGCTCGCTGGTGATTCCCGAAGCCGCCAACCGCGAAATCTCGGCCGAAGTCGTCCTCAAACGCATCCTCGAAGGACTGTAAATGAACAATGTCCGACAAACGTGTCGGGCACTGTTCCAAAATTGTTTTTGCCATTGTCTATATCTATCTTCAGCGCACACATATTATGAGTTCTGAAACACACAAACGTATCTCCGCACTCGGATTACTTGTCACCATAGGCATAGTTTTCGGTGACATCGGCACTTCTCCACTATACGTTATGAGAGCCGTTATCGGCGCCTCCCCGAATTTTGACGCCGACTACATCATAGGAGCAGTATCGTGCGTCATTTGGACGTTGACACTGCAAACAACGTTGAAATACGTCATTATAGCCTTACGAGCCGACAACAACGGCGAAGGCGGCATTCTTTCGTTGTTTGCACTACTGCGCAAGATGCCACACAAGTGGTTATACGTCGTTGCTGCCGCCGGTGCTGCCGCTCTCATAGCCGATGGCGTCATCACCCCGGCTATTACCGTCACCTCGGCCATTGAAGGGCTCAATGTTGTCTTCGGGAATAATGTGCCTACACTACCGATAGTACTATGCATCATTGCGCTTCTCTTCGCAGCCCAACAACTCGGCACCGGGCGCATCGGCCGTTTTTTCGGCCCATTTATGCTGGCTTGGTTCGTTATGCTTGCGGTCTTGGGAATAAGCTGCATACCCATGGCATGGCAAATCCTTCGCGCTTTTAATCCTTATTATGCGATACATCTATTGTGGTCCAGCCCCGAGTGGTTTGTCATCGTTGGCGCAATCTTTCTTTGTACCACCGGTGCCGAGGCTCTATACTCCGACTTGGGACACTGCGGCCGGCGCAACATCACATTCGCATGGTGTTTTGTCAAGACATCGCTCATTCTCAACTACATGGGCCAAGGAGCATGGTTGATAGCCAATGCTGAGAATGGGAACGCTTCTGCCAACCCCTTCTATAGCATTATGCCTGCATGGATGGTCCCTCTGGGAATAACTATGGCCACCGGCGCCGCCGTCATTGCCAGCCAAGCCCTCATCTCAGGGGCGTTCACAATGTTCTCCGAGGCCGTCAACCTCAACTTTTGGCCATCATTACGCATTAAGTACCCGGGGGCAGCTAAGGGCCAACCATATATTCCTATGGTCAATACAACCTTATTTATCGGCTGTATTATGACCCTTCTCGTGTTCCGTGATTCTTCCGCTATGGAAGCCGCCTACGGACTTGCCATTACCATCACAATGCTAATGACCACGGTGCTAATGACATTATACCTACGCCGACACTTACCTTCATGGATCTGCGTATCATTCGTCGTTTTCTTCGGCACTATCGAATGTCTTTTTCTTTTAGGCAACCTTTCGAAGTTTACGCACGGAGGTTGGTACACAATGCTCATTGCCTGCGTCATAGCCTTGATTATGGCTATATGGCACGCATCAACGCGTATGCGGTCACGGTATATCGAGTACATTAATACCGCCGATAAACTGCCAATCATTAACGACATACATCAAGATACCGCAATCCCGATGTTTGCATCCAATGTTGTCTACTTTTCGCGCAGTTCCGACCCGGGCCAACTCGAGGACAAACTGCTGTACTCCATCATCAATCGACATCCCAAGCGAGCTGACCATTACTGGCTTATACATATCGAACGCTGCGACACGCCCCATCGCTTGGAATATGACGTTACCGAACTCATACCCGGCACAATGTTCTTTGTCAAAATGTACCTCGGCTTCCATACCGATGCACGTGTCAACGTCTACCTGAGGCAGATCATTGAAGACATGGTGGCACAAAACAAGATATCCATCACATCTTCCTTCCCGTCGCTTAAAGCACACGACATCGCCGGGGATTTTGTTTTTGTCGAACTGCATCGTGTTTTCTCTACTTCGTCCGACTGCAAATCATCAGACCGAAGACTTATGATCTGGCACGAACGCCTGCGCCGCCTCGGTGTCGATGACTGCACCGCTATGGGTTTGGACACATCATCGGTGGTTGTAGAGACTGTACCGCTTATTATTTCGAGCTATAAACCGCGCCGTATCACACGTATAGCCGGCGACAAGTAGTATTTAAAATGTCGCTCTACAACCATAATACCGGCGTATCAAATAATTAACATTAGTTAATATAATCATTACAATAGTTAATATTTCATAATATCATTTTACAAATTTTAATCAAATAGAAAAATGCTGTACTTTTGCACGTGTGTTTTTCATAGTATTAGATTAAGATAAAGGTTTAAGGGAAAGAGTTGTCGCGAGATAGCTCTTTTCTATTTTTTTGCAATTTTCGGGTGCGCCCGGTCGGCACGTTTTCTGCCGACCGGGCGCACGCATATACGGCTTCTCGTATCTCCATTTGCCGTTTCAGGTATCAATTTTTCACACCTCGGGCGAGCATAAATACGCCGGGATTTTTTGTCGTATCGCTAAAAATGCTTACTTTTGGGCTGTAGATATGGCCGCGCTGCACCGCCGGAGAGAATACATAAGTTTTCGCCGCAAAGAGTCAGCAAAGGCCATAGCGCAAACTAACGACATACGCCGGCACAATGATACGCTTGACGCTTGAACACGACACTCCGCGACGCGCATCTTTCTATTTGGCAATGGAAAGATGGGTGGCCGCCAACCTCCCCGCAGGCGAGGACTATATCTTCACATGGGTCATAGCCCCTACCGTAGTCGTAGGGCGCAACCAGGACCTTGACAGTGAAGTAAATGTCGAACGCTGCCGCCAACTCGGCATAGACATCTGTCGCCGTCACAGCGGCGGCGGAGCCATATACGCGGACACCCACAATATTATGCTAAGTTACGTAGCCGATGCGCGGAACACCTCCGTGCCCGAGGCCTTTGCTCGCTATACCGACGATGTGTGTGCTCGCCTGCACACCCTGGGCATAGACGCTGTCGGCTCGGGACGCAACGATGTATGCGTCGACGGGCGCAAAGTCTCCGGCGGCGCATTTTACGACCTGGGCGACAGATATGTAGCACACAGCACCATGCTCTGGGACACGGACACGGACACTATGCGGCAGGTGCTGACTCCCTCGGCCGAGAAGTTGCAGCGCCACGGCGTGGCATCGGTGGCTTCGCGCGTGGCCGGGTTGCGTACCATATACCCGGAGCTGGCCTTTGACGACCTACGCGCCGCGCTCGACACTCCGGGCATCGACGGCAAAATTCGCGTAGTCACCGATGACGAGGCCGACGAAATCGAACGTATGCGTCAAAAGTTGTACACCGACGAATGGACTTTCCGCAAGCCGCATTGACGCCATCGTGTATCAATCATACGACCCGACCGAATCCAACGACAAAAAAAACAAATAGAGAACAAACATAACCCCGCACACCCCATGGAAAGCGAACAAACCAAAACCACCTGCCTTAATGCCGCTCATCGCGCGCTGGGTGCCGAAATGGTTCCCTTCGGAGGCTTTGACATGCCGTTATACTACACCGACATCGAAAGCGAGCATCGTGCCGTACGCACAGCCTGCGGCATATTCGACGTATCACACATGGGCGAAGTCATGGCCACAGGCGAAGACGCCCTGCGTTTTGTCAACTACATTTTCACCGGCGATGTCAGCACCCTCGCCGTAGGCGACGTCGTATACGGTATGATGCTGCACGACAACGGCGGCACCGTGGACGACCTGCTGGTGTACCGCGTAGGTGCCGAAGCATACCTGCTCGTAATCAATGCATCCAACATCGACAAGGACGTGGCTCATATCCGCGCTCAGGCCGCAAAATTCCCCGGAGTGCGCGTCGAGGACATCAGCGCCTCCACTGCACAATTGGCCGTACAAGGACCCGACAGCCCTCGAATTATGGCCGAAGTACTCGACCTCGCCCAAGCCGATGAATTACGTTTCTACACCTGCCGCGAATTCCATCGCAACGGGCACGAAATTCTGGTAAGCCGTACCGGATACACCGGCGAAGACGGCTTCGAGATTTACGGACCTCAAGACGCCATCATCGAAATGTGGGATCGCCTTATTGCCGCCGGCGTGACGCCCTGCGGCCTGGGGTGTCGCGACACGCTGCGCTTCGAGGCCGGGTTGCCGCTATACGGCGACGAACTCGGCGACGACATCTCACCCATCATGGCCGGACTGTCCATGTTTGTCAAGATAGACAAGGAAGGCGGATTTATGGGCCGTGACGCCGTAGCCCGACAAAAGGCCGAAGGTGTCAAACGCCGTCTCGTGGGCCTCGAGATACAAGGCCCGGCCATAGCACGCCACGGGTACGAGGTTCTCGATGCCGAAAACCCCGAAAAAGTCATCGGCTCGATATCCACCGGATACCACAGCATATCCCTGGGCACAAACCTGGCTATGGCTTTCGTGGACCGCGACCACGCCGCTTTGGGCACTCACGTCCTGGTACGCGTACGCCGCAAGACATTCCCCGCCACAGTGGTCAAAAAGCGCTTCTATACGCCCAACTACAAGAAATAACAGCTTGTGTATGCCGCAAGGCGACATACACAAGCCGCACACATACAGATATATATCGTAAAACATCCAACATTTACACAAAACATACAGCCATGATCAAATATCTCAAGTCACACGAGTACATCCGCATCGAAGACGCCGAACCCCAAGTGGGATATGTCGGCATATCCGCCTACGCCGCCGCTCAGCTGGGCAATATAGTCTACGTAGATATGCCCCTCGAAGGCGATGAAGTGACCAAAGGCGAAGAATTCGGCGCCATCGAAAGCGTCAAAGCCGCCTCGGACCTTTACTCGCCCGTATCCGGCGAAGTTCTCGCCGCCAACGATGCACTCGAAGACAATCCCCGACTTGTAGGCCAAGACCCCATGGCCAACTGGATTATCAAGGTCAGCATCAGCGACCCCTCCGAGCTCGACGACCTCCTCGATCAGGCAGCTTACGACGCATTATGCGCCGCCGAAAAGCACTGACGCTCCGAAACCACATAGTAGACACGCACGGACACCCGAGGCATAAGCGCGGGTACTCCGTGCGACTTCCCCCCCCTAACCTAACACCACGCACAATGAGCAGTACCCATCCATATCTGCCACACACCCCGGAGGATATTTCGGCCATGCTGGAACGCTGCGGCGCAGCCACCCTGGACGACCTCTTCAGCGACATCCCCGGGGAACTGCGCCTGCGGTCGCCTTACGACATTCCGGGACCGCTAAGCGAAAGCGAGTTGCGACGCCATTTTGACGCAATGTTCGCGAACATCAAGCCGCTGACCTGCTTCGCCGGCAACGGCTACTACGACCATTATTGCCCCGCCGTATGCGCCGATATCGTGCGCCGCAGCGAGTTCCTGACGGCATACACCCCGTATCAACCCGAGATTTCGCAAGGCACACTACAATACATCTTCGAATATCAGTCGATGATGGCCTCGCTTACCGGGCTTGACGTGTCCAACGCCTCGCTGTACGACGGAGCCACGGCCACAGCCGAAGCCATGATAATGTGCGTCGCCGCCGCCCGCCGCCGCAACCGCGTACTCGTCTCCGCCACTTTGGCCCCGGCAGTACGCGCCGTAGTGGATACCTATGCACGCTACCACGGCATTACACTCGAGACCATACCCGAAGATACCGCCAAGGGCGTGACCGATAAGGACGCACTGATGGCCATGCTCACGGCCGACAACGCCAAGGACATCGCCGGAGTCATCGCAGCTTCACCCAACCGATACGGCTGCCTCGAAGACTTCGGCGGATGGGCCGACGCCATACACGCCGCCAAGGCGCTGATGGTCATCAATACGCACGCTTCGGCTCTGGGTATATTGCGCAGCCCGGGCGACTGGGGCGCCGACATCGCCGTCGGTGACGCCCAATCACTGGGAATGCCACTGAATTACGGAGGCCCCGGACTGGGCTACATGTGCGTGCGCAAGGCCCTGATGCGCAAAATGCCCGGCCGTATCGTGGGAGCCACCACCGACGGCAAGGGCCAGCGCGTATTCGTGCTCACACTGCAGGCACGCGAACAGCACATCAGACGCGAAAAAGCCACTTCCAATATATGCTCCAACCAAGGCCTGATGACACTGTATGCAGCCATATATCTGTCTGTTATGGGTGCCAAGGGCCTGGCTCGGGTATGCCGCGACAGCCATAGTGCCGCCACCGCGCTACTGCACAAAATTGCAGACAACGGGCTGGGCACGCACGAACACTGCGGCACACCGTTCCTCAACGAATTTGTCGTGCGTCTGCCCCACGGGGTCAAGGCCTCCGAAGTCATCGAACGCGGCGCCGAGCAAGGCATACTGGCCGGCGTGGCCGTAGGCGAAGACCGACTGATGATTGCCGTCACCGAACAGCGCACGGCGCAGGAAGTCGACGCACTGATACGTCTTTTAACCTCTTTCAAACCCGAGCCATGAACAGCAAACTATATTCGCCCCTGATTTTCGAATACTCGCGTCCCGGACGTCGCGGCTATATGCTGCCGCGCTGCCCGTTCGCCAAGGCCGAAGACATCCCTGCGGCACTGCTGCGCGACCAAGCTCCCGAGCTGCCGGAGGTTGACGAGCCAACAATAGTAAGACACTACACCAACCTGAGCACCAACAACTTCGGCGTAGACACCGGATTCTACCCTCTGGGATCGTGCACCATGAAGTACAATCCAAAAATCAACGAGGAAATAGCGGCCGACCGCCGCATCGCCTCGCTGCATCCCTATACGCCGGTACGGTACGCCCAAGGCGCCCTGCACGCCTATTATGAGCTGCAACGCGCACTGAGTGCCATCGGCGGTATGGCCGAGTTTACGCTCAACCCCTTCGCCGGTGCACACGGCGAACTCACGGGCCTGATGGTGATACACGCCTACCACGACGAACGCGGCGACACACGCCGCACACGCGTCATTGTCCCCGACAGCGCACACGGCACCAACCCCGCCAGTGCGGCCGTAGCCGGATACACCATCACGGAAGTACGCAGCCTTGCCGACGGTACCGTCGATGTCGACGACCTCGCCTCCAAGCTGGATGACACCGTAGCGGCTATTATGATGACCAACCCGAACACCACGGGAATGTTCGAAAAAAACATTCCCGAAATCGCACGTATGGCGCACGCCGCAGGTGCCCTGATGTATTACGACGGAGCCAACCTCAATCCTATGCTGGGCATCGCCCGTCCGGGAGACATGGGCTTTGACGTGATGCACATCAACTTGCACAAAACCTTTGCCACGCCTCACGGCGGAGGCGGTCCGGGCAGCGGCCCCGTAGGCGTACGCGCCGGACTGGAACACCTGCTACCCAACCCGCACGTGTACCTCGACAATGCCACCGGGCTGTACGGCGTCACCACCGACGACAATCGCGCCATGGGACGCATCTCGGGATGGCTGGGCAACTATACCGTACAGCTCAAAGCCCTGGCCTACATCCTGTGCATGGGCGCCGAGCACCTGGCTCAAGTGGGACCGCTGGCCACGCTCAACGCCAATTACATCAAGGACAGCCTTAAAGACCTCTACCTGCTGCCCATCGAAGGTCGCTGCAAGCACGAGTTTGTCTTCGACGGCCTGCGCGACAAGAGCACCGGAGTCACCACACTCAATATCGCAAAAAGGCTGCTGGACTTCGGCTTCCATGCGCCCACAATATACTTCCCGCTGCTGTTTCACGAGAGCCTCATGATCGAGCCCACCGAGACGGAGACACGTGAGACTTTGGATGCCTTCATCGAGGCTATGCGCCAAATAGCGCACGAGGCCGCCAACGACCCGGACAAAGTGAAAAATGCTCCGCATGACACGCCCGTAAGCCATCCGGACGACACCGAAGCAGCACTCACGCCCGTCCTGACCTGGAGCGACCTTATGTCTCACGCCAAAGAAGCATAGGTATGAACACGATACACAGCCAATTGCTTGTCATCGGAGCCGGACCGGGCGGATACGAAATAGCTGCCGAGCAGGCCGCACACGGCCACAGCGTCACCATCATCGAACGCGGCCATAGTGGTGGGACATGCCTCAATCGCGGATGCATACCCACCAAGTGCCTCAGCGATGCCGCCGGAAGGCTGCTCGCAACGCCCCCGTCCGAGGATATGCCGCGCCCCTACAACGACCTATGGCAACAGGCACGAGCCAACGCCGATGCCGTAGTGAGTGCCTTACGTGACGACGTAGACGCACTGCTGCGCGGATGCAACGTGGTACGCGGCACGGCCAAGATTACCCCGCAAGGGACTGTCGAGGTGGACGGATCCGAGTATTCGGCCGAACGCATACTCATCGCCACCGGCAGCGCCCCGGCAGCCCTGGATATCCCCGGGGCGGCTTTGGCAATATCAAGTGACGAAATCCTCAGCGCCACGTCACTGCCTCCGGCTATAGCGGTCATTGGCGGCGGCGTAATAGCTCTCGAATTAGCGGACATTCTCAGCGCTTTCGGCGTGGCCGTCACCGTGCTCGAGTATTGTCCCGAAATTCTACCGGCCTTCGAGGCCGATGTCGCCAAGCGCCTACGCAGCACCCTGTCGCGCCGAGGCATTAAATTCGTCGTAGGCGCACGCGTCGCCGCAATATGTCGCGATGCCGATGGAGGCATACTCCACGTCCAATACACTGATGCCAAAGGACGTGACGCCGAAGTCAGCGCCCCGGCAGTGCTGATGGCGGTGGGACGCCGAGCTGTCATCCCCGAAGGATGCGCCGATGCCGGTATCGACATCGACCGACGCGGATGTATCGTCACCGATGACAACTTCGAGACAACGCGCAAGGGCGTCTACGCCGTGGGCGATGCCAACGGTAAATGTATGCTGGCTCATGCAGCCACAGCGCAGGCTCACCGCGCATTAGGCGCAGACGTGGATATGTCCGTAATGCCTTCGGCAGTATTCACCCACCCCGAAGTGGCAATGGTCGGAATGACCTCCGAGGCATGTAAAAAAACCGGAACAGCTATCGTCTCGGGCAAAGCAATGTATGCCTCCTCGGGCAAGGCACGCGCCATGGGCGCCACCGACGGTTTTGTCAAGGTGGTAGCCGATGCAACGGACGGACGCATACTCGGCGTTCACATCATCGGAGCACATGCCTCGGACATCATTGACGCAGCCGCCGTGGCCATTAGCGCCCGTATGGATGCCACGACGCTCGGGACACGCGTCATACATGCCCACCCGACATTGGCCGAACTATTAGGTCAGGCCGCCCGCGCCGCCGCCCTAAGCCTCGGCTGAATCCCGTACATAACCTCGGCGCAAGCCAACCATAACCCAATAAAAGACAATGGCGGTTCCTCGATTGGAGCCGCCATTACTATTGTATTTATATTGAATTGAGATTATTGCTTCATTCTTCTTCGGATTCGTCGTACTCGCCGTATTCATCATACTCCTCTTCGCATTCTCGAAGATATACTGCTTTGCCAAAAGCAAGTATTGGGAAAAATATAAACGGCAATAGTAACAATCCAATTCCGAAGCTTGCAGGTTTACCAAAAGCCTCGGCTATGTCGAGACAAACCTTAACGCTTAAAACAATAATCCCCCCAAGCGGCACAAGACACCATAACAACCACCATAGAGACAACTTTGCGACCTTAAGAAGAACAATTTCATGATAAATAGGAATAACGGCAGCCCATCCATTATAGCCGGTTTTTGTGAATACCACCCATTGCCCGACTATGTTTATAATAAATAATAGCACTGTAATTATCACACAAATGATCTGGTATGGTTCCATAATTAATCGTTAGATTGGTATTTTCTTGTAAAAAATGTAAAATTACAATTATATAATCATGGATTACCTATCCCCCAAGTTAAAATATATTAATACATCTCAGGTATTCGTATAACAAGTTATACGAATAATCCGGCCGTACAGATCCATATACAAAAACAAAAGCAGCTTGTACGTGATGTACAAGCTGCCATAAAGAATTTTTTGAAAGTGTCCGAAATGAGACTCGAACTCACACGATCCAATGATCACTACCCCCTCAAAGTAGCGCGTCTACCAATTCCGCCATCCGGACAAATGCTGCAAGGACGCCTAAGGCGGCGAATTCTCGCTGAGCGAAAAACGGGACTCGAACCCGCGACCCCGACCTTGGCAAGGTCGTGCTCTACCAACTGAGCTATTTTCGCAAGTATTTCAATGTGCGTTTCCGCTTTTGCGTTGCAAAGGTAGGCACTTTTTTTGAACCCACCAAATTTTTTCACCAAAATTTCGATTTTTCTAATTCTTGTTCCTCCGAAGTTCACTTATTCGGGGCATTTTCGCACCGTCATTCAGGTCCAAAGCGAGTTTTTTTTCGGCAAAGACCGGGTCGATACATGCCGCAAACAACATTGCGACACGTATCTGTTCCGTCTATTTTATTGTTGTATCGTTTCGACCGGGGCTTCAAGGATTTGAGCGCTTATGGTGTCGGCGGTATGTATCAGCGGCACCAGCGGCGTCTTGGCACATGCTGCGCGGTACGAGCGTTCCTGCTCGTAACTGTTGGTGGCCAAATCCCAGGCGCCCATGTGCCAGCGTATGGCCATGAGTTCCTCGTCCTCGAGGTCAAGGCCGCTGCGCAGAAGCATTACCACTGATTTTTCGCCATGACCAAGGGGAAAATTTGAGTAATCTACCTGATACTCATCATATTTCTCATATTGGCCCACCTCGTTACGGCGCGCTCGTTGCACCTTGCGATAGATATCAGCTTTGCACACATCGTGCAGCAATGCCGCAATAGCGATGGAACCCACAGGCATACGCACTTCAAGGTCGGGACGCAGCGACAATAGCGATGCTCTCATAGCCATAGCCGCATCGTAGACGCACAGGGAGTGCTCCAGCAGGCCGCCGGGATGGTTGAAGTGATTACGTACCGACGCCGGAGCTTCAAAGAATCCCCAGCTCTCCAAGTCTTGGATTACGTAGTCCATATTTTCGCGGCCCGTAGCCGCAAGGGTGTCTATAAATCGCTGTTTCTTCTGTTCTAATGTTTCTTCGCTGAATGTTGACATTTTATATTATTGCGTTTCTGTATTTTTTCAAATTATAGTATAGGCGAAAGCAGGCGCACCACCGATTCGGCAACCTTGAGCGAGCGACGCCGGCGCGCCCACGTGGCCTGATACAAACGCGTGCATTGGCGCATGTCTCGATGGAATATCTCGGCCATTTCCTGAGTGAAGCGCGGCGAGTACACAAAGAGGTTTGCCTCGAAATTATGCTCGAAGCTTCGAAAATCAAAATTGGTGGAGCCCACGGAGGCTATCTCGTCATCGACTATAAGCGTCTTGGCGTGCATCATCCCGGGGTTATAAAGGTATATCTTTATGCCCGCACGCAGACACTCGGCAATATAGGAGAACGATGCGTATTGCAACAGGCGCGAGTCGGTGCGCCGCGGCATCATTATACGCACATCCACACGCGCCAAAGCTGCCGTCTGCAAAGCCTTGAGCAGACCTTCGGTGGGCAGAAAGTATGGTGTCTGGATGTACACGCGATGGCGCGCATTGGCTATGGATTTATGGAACATCATTGCGATATTACTCCATTGCGCCGTAGGGCCGGAAGTGATAAGCTGGACACCCATATCTCCGGGCGCCGGGTCGTCTTGCTGCACACTGTCGTCCAGCAACGGCTGTCCCATAAAGTTCCAGTCCACGGCAAAAGAATATTGCAACGAGGCCACGGCCGGACCGACAAGCCGCAAATGCGTGTCGCGCCAACTGTCAAAATTTTTGCCTCCGGTAATATAGCGGTCGGCGATGTTCATCCCGCCTATGTACCCTACTTCACCGTCAATAACGCATATTTTGCGGTGGTTGCGCCAGTTGATGCGCGTACCGAAGGGTGGAAACGAGACCTTGAAGAACGGGTACACTTCTATCCCGGCAGCACGCATACGCTTGAAGTAGCGGCGATGAGTGTTCAGCGACCCAACATTGTCGTATATGACATGCACGGCCACACCGGCACGCGCACGCTCTATGAGGACATCCGCTACACGGGTGCCTATCTCATCGTCCAATATTATATAATACTGTAGATTGATGTAACGTTTAGCATTGCGCAGGTCATCGATAAGTGCTTCGAACTTGGATGCCCCGTCGGTGTACACCTTGATGTCATTGCCGGGATAGTATTCGGCTGACTCCAAAGACTTGGCCAAGCGTATTTGCTGCCGGGCCTCCGGTGACAGCGTGCGCTCGTTAGCCTCGGACAAGGCCGTGCGCTCGGCTCGTCTGAGACGACGACGATTGCGCCGCGAAATCATTCGCGTATTCTTGATGCTACGCCCGAAGAACAAGTATAACACCACCCCAACGAGCGGAAGCAGGATAAGCACGGTTACCCACGCCAACGACTTGACCGGGTTGCGGTTTTCGCTGACAATCACGCACAATATAACTATCACGGTGATGGCATATATCGTCATCAACGTGTAGTATATCCAACTGTAATCAAAGCTTATATACAAAGCATCCATGGGACATGGCACTAAACGAAGGCACAAATCGCCTCTTCACCACAAATTTACGTACATTTTAACGATGCAACGCCACCATTAGGAATAATTAACACTCGGCAACCTTCCTATAACTGCAAAAAATCCGCCGCCGCAGGCATCCGCGCCGCTGCAGACACACAGAATGAAGCGCTACCGGAGTATCGCAATTTAACGATTGGGCGCAGATGCTTGCCAATGCCGAAACCAAAAGTCTAAGCGCTTTCGCTAAAAGATACTTTAGGTTCGATTCTTCGCCGAGCGAAGCGTAGCGACAGTGCCGCAACTGTTCCCTAAAGAATTAATCATTCTATATAATCTCCGCAACTATAACGAAGCCTATTGAGAGATGAGGATAATCCAGATAGACCGGGAAAAAGAGTCTCAGATGAAATGTTCATGTGACTAAGCAAATTTGTAATTTCTAATTTTAGGGAGTGTGGAATAATAATCTTAAAGATTAGAATATCGTCATTATTTGTTTTACGTTTTTCGTTATGCGATAACTCCACGAATTTCGAATACTCCATAGGATTCAAATGCAAACTACCACTCAAATAGCTATTAAGATTTTGCATAAAAGGGACAGAAATGTCGGTAGGCATTAGGAATAAACCTTGTTGAATAGCTATACGCTCATTGCACATTTTAGGTTTAATGGCTATTACTTGTTGAGGGCATTGTCCTTTTGAATATGTACGACCAATGAAACTATTGGCATATTCATAAGAATAAGATTCTGCCATACTAAATGGGATGCAGGCAGATTTATTCTCAATGTCTTTTCTATATTGTTTGTATTTTGATTGGTTAAGAATATTCTTATTTATAGCCCATACTGCTGCATCAGCATTACTAAATGGATTTTGAATTGCCATAAAAAGTGCAACAAAAATGGACTCAGTAGCATCCAAAAGTCGAGTACATGCCCCATAATGCTGCATTATAGAAAGCCATTCAATATTTTCACTATCGGATGGAATCAATTTTTTTTCATATAGAGGATACTTCCACTTAAACTCCTGAAGCATATTCCATTCATAAATTTGGAGCAGATCAAAAAGATCAGCTCGTGGATGAAAACAAGAGACCATTCGTTCCAAAGAAGATGAAAGCTGCCATGTAGAATCACCTTGCCCTCTAAAATAAAAATTCGATAGAAACTTGGTGTCTAATAGTGCTATATCATTAGCACTTTTTATAGACACTCGGATGCTATTGCGAAACTTGCCAGAAGCGGCCATATCTAATGTTATAATTTTCTTGAAGGTTTTGTCGAAACCGCGCTATAGATCAGCATAGAGAGCTACTTTATAAGTTCTTACATATAATTCGCAACGTAAACTAAATTCTAAAAAGACTGTGACGATTACTCTTTACGATGTAACCAATTCATGTATGATTGTCTTGATGGATTGGTGATTGAGCTGCTTACGGAAATAAACAGTATATCCATCGAGTTTCAACTGCTCAAAGAACCGTTCGGCGCACGAAATCTTTATTTTTTCGTTGCCGCGTAAAGCCGTTTCATTCTCAACGGCTTTTGTCTCTACAACGATATTGAGTTCTCGTTCACCGTTAGCTTTCTTCACGATATACATAAAGTCGGGACTATAATTGCTGTCAGCAATAGTCGGTATCGATATGCTTTTGCGAGGTATTTTCCCATACACAATAACCTCGCTGATATCGGCTAAAACATTTTCGCGTTCGAGAGGAGAGTCATAAACAATTGTGTCATAGAGAAATTTCTCAGGCACAATTCCATTATCCATGTGGGTACCGACCAATCCTTGTACAATAACGTCTCTTGGGGATCCGTCAGCCAAAGTGAGGGCTGTCGATTTAGTGGAAGCATCTGCCGCTCTACGATAATTAAACCGCCCTTGAAGATTTTCCGCACGCCAATCGTTAAATTTGTTAACAAACATAGTTAGTGATGTCTCGTTTATGAAGTCATTGCTAAAGTCAACAAGTTTAGAATAAGCGACAATGGCATCATGGAGCATCGTAACAGGGATGGAGGTTGCACGATTTGCACGTCGCAAAAAATCTCGGTAAGGCATACGCTTGCCGTTATACAAATATACTGACCCGCTTCCCTCTTTAGCCACAGCTACATTTCCCTCAATGCCTATTTCCTCTCGATTGCTTTTGATAACTTGAGTGCCAAAAACATCATCACTAAGAATGGTGGGTAATGATTCTTGTATGAGTTTATCTACTTCTGAGTCGATAAAAATTATATATCTCCGATTTAATTCCTCCCATAGAGTACGCAATTCTGCATATCGCGCAGCACGAATGCGTACGGATTTAGTTGCTTTGGCGTTCCTATCCTTGACTTTTGAACCGGCGAATCCCGATAGGTTAAACTCAGGATACTCGGCATACAAATCAAATAACTTTGACGGATTGATGGTGCGGTTAGAATCAGTGATATATCCCTTTTTATATAGCTCCATCAACAATTCCATATCAGCGCATCCTCGTTTGGCGGCAACAGAAACAAGTAAAGGTTGAGGAATAGCGACAACGGCTTCATTACGCTGTTCATTGATTTCGTCTACGAGTTTAGCCGCAAAATCTTTTTCCGTAAAATCAATGATGTAGTTTAGCATAAACTGCTCATTGCTGATTCGGTTGCCGAGTTCATCGACTGGTAAACGCAGTCCACGTCCTACTTCCTGTAATTTGCTGATTTCGCTGCCACTACTGCGAAGTTTGGCAATGGTGAAAACATTCGGATTATCCCATCCCTCGCGGAGTGTCCATTTTGAGAAGAGGAAACGGCACGTTCCCAATTCACCGTCAAAAGATAGCAATTCCTTTTTCTTATGAAGAATTGCATCAACCTCATTGGCAATGCTTTCGTCTGACTCATTTGTATCCTGTGCGAAATAGCCGGCTCTTGACGCAGGAATATTAGCCTTGGTGGCTCTTAGATATGATGCGTATTCGTCAGAAGTGGGTTTTGACAGTTCATAATCTATTTGTTCTTCCAATATGCGGTCGAACATATCTCTGAGCCACGCATTTTGACCGGATTCGTCTCCGCGAAAAGATTGAATGCTGTCAATAAAAAACAGCGCAAGTGTTTTTATGCGGATTGGGCGGTCAAAATTTTCACGTTCAATCTCGAAATGACGTTTGACCGCGAGTCGAAGCATCTGTTCTTGATACGATTCGCTGTAAGCGTCTACAACAAATTCCTCTCCCAGTTTTTTCTCTTGAGAGTTGCTGAAACAAACTACATCTTTACCGATTTCGGAAACGGTGATAGAGCCAAATTCCGAGGATATTCTACTTAATGAGTCACCCGGTATCAGCTCATGCGTTGATGATGTTCTCGCTTTTGTATGCCTTAACGTTACTGATTTCCCTTTTGTAATTGAAACGACCTTGACTTTTTCCTCGCTAATATTTGGTATTTCAAGATGTTCCTTAATAATACCCTTAATAAGATTTTGATTAAAAGCATCTTTCGCAGTAAGGTCGAAAAGAAGATTGGTGTAATCGTCAACTTCAATCCTATTATTGCCTCGACCTTGTAATCGTTTCGGGAAAGTAGCACCAAAACGAATAATACATTGAGGATCCAATTCGTTTACGATAGTTTTGTAAGTCGAATTAGATTTATCGAATTTATGTGGCTCATCAATAATCACAAAAGGATGTGTCGCGCGAATTGCATCATAGGGCCTGAAAAAGTCAAGAACACCGGTATCGTAATCGTTACGAGACAAGACCTTAGCATTTCCGCCGAGCAAGGCTTGATTAACAAGTAGCACTTGGATTTTATCGGGAGTATTGCCGCCGACAAAAGAGCGTACCGATGACGGAAAAAAACGTTTGCCCTTTTTGGTTTTCATCGGTGTAACAACGCTTAGGTCAATCCTCGCATCGTAGCCGAGAGTGTCGGCGAAATGCTGACTTACGTAAGATTCTGTCAGAAATGATTGCGCCCCTGCCTTGATAGGTAATGTAGGGACAACAATAATGAATTTGGAGATGCCGTATCGGCGATGTAATTCAAATATTGTTCGGGTGTAAACATAAGTTTTACCCGTCCCCGTCTCCATTCTTATATCAAGTCCGAGAGGCAGGTCAAGCGAGATATTTGCGATCTGCTCTGATGGCAAGTTGTTGTCAGTGTCAGACTTTACCGAAACAATATTGTTGCGGAGTGTCGGGCTCTTGAAATCAAAGATAGGATTTGAACTTATCCCGGCTGTATCGGTCGGGATATTATCGAACACATCGCCAACCGCTTTGACCGGGCGTGTCTGATGAGGCAAATCGCCTTGTAGAATCAGGTCCATAGATCAATAGCGTATGTCGAGGTTTACTTTGAGGTTCTTGATGCCGTCACGGAGAGGAAGAAGATTCTTCTTTAAAGCTTCGGTTTCGGTATATGTGAACGAATAACCGAAAAGCACAATATTTTCAGGTTTGAAGTCTTTTTCGTTATTATACTTGTCGATAAGTGCAACAATTGAATCTGCACCGCCCTTGCAAATCAAGTTTGGATTGACAAAGTAGAGATGCCTGCCGCACAGATACGCCTCATATTCACCTAATTTAATAGGCGTAATTTGAGCGTTCAGACTATAGCCATCACGCACAACCCATGTTTGAAGTATGGTGTCGCGACCGAACTCATTAACAATGTTTTCATCTGTAAAGAGGACATTGGGGTTAAATTCCTCTAATTGGGTAAATGTTTTGTCATTTGGCTCTGTAAGTGTGAAATGCTTGAAGCCCATATCGCAGGAACAAAAGGGTTTTGATTCACGAATTTGACGGGCAGCCCGACGTATTCTCTCTTGACCAATTTCATCTAAAAGATGAGGTTTCTTTATACTATCAAGGAAAGCAATTGACCGGCGTATTTTTGGCTTATCGGAAGCTGGAGTTAGAGCTAATGTTGCATCGAGATTCTCTGGAAGCTGAACCACAATAAACCTACGATGCCCATTGTCTTCTGCATTTAATTGCATTACGGCATGAGCGGTAGTTCCGCTACCAGAAAAAAAGTCTAAAATCAAACTGTCCTTATCTGTGCAAAAAGATAGTATTCTCTTGATTATTTCAAGGGATTTTGGATTGTCAAAGACTTTTTTCGCTCCAAAAAGTTGGTCTAAAGATGTTGTTGAAGTACGACCATCTTCATATATTACAGATCTTAACTGTTCGGTAGCGGTCTCTATACGCTTTTTTATGTGAGGCTGTGTGGTGTGGTCTTTTCCCCATAAGACCTCTCCAGCTTCCTTATACGCAAGAAAGGTCGATTCCGGCCATCTCCATCCATATTCAGGTTTAGGACAGGGTAAATTTGTAACAGGGTGGATTATGTCAAACATATACCCACCTGGTTTTGTATTTGAGGAATTACCCGAGCCACTAAAAACGCCTTTCTCGTCTACCCTGTCGTAATGAGTTACTTGTGGAAGTATATCGGCGTTTTTTTTTATCCAAGCTTTCAAATCCGCTTCGATTTCCTCTGTAGTTCTTAATGATTGCTTAAGTTCATTATAGTAATTTATGATAAGCTGAGCGGCTTTACTTTTAACAGACCACGCTTTCTGCATATCTTTATCAAAAGCATATGCTATCATAAATTCATGCTCTATATTTATTTGAGTCGCATTATTATCCGTTGCTGTTTTAATGACGATTTCACCTAAAAAATTTTCCTCGCCAAAGATGGAGTCGCAAAGGAGCTTTAAGTTGGCTTGCTCGTTGTCATCTATGGAGATAAAAATAACACCGTCTTTTGTAAGTAGGTCGCGAGCGAGTAGGAGACGGGGGAGCATAAATGCAAGCCATGCGGAGTGCGAAGCTGAGCCCTTTGTCGTCATTTCGAGAATACGGTCTGCCGCGCTAACTGAAATACCAAGTCTTTTCTGCAGTTCCTCAGAAGTGTAGTTGAAACTGTCGTTATACACGAATCCATCAGATCCTGTATTATAGGGAGGGTCGATGTATATACATTTTACAGCTTCGGCATATGAATTCCGAAGATGCTTTAAAGCATCCAAATTGTCGCCGGAGATATAGATGTTTTGGCTATTGCGGTTTTCAGGCTTTGAGTTGTGTTCTTCGTCAGGAACAATTACAGTAGTGGTATCAGTCGAGGCCACAAGTGTCGCGTAACTCTTGCCAAGGAACTGTAAAGAATAGCCCTCATTCGCCGTGGGGACAGACTCAGAAACGAGACTTTGGAAGACATCGAAATCGAACTTTCCGTCAGGCGTGAAACATTGAGGAAAATCACGGTGTAGCAACTCTACTATCCGTTCATTACCTGTAACAGACGCATTATTTTGGATAATGTCTCTTATCATATTGAATAAAAGGAACTCCTATAAAATTGCCACAGGCCGACCAAAGCCACTTCAATCTCAGAGGAGCTTCTTATAGTTTGATTTTTATTGGTCGTTTATGATTGCTGTATTTTCAGCTCTACAAAATTAGAAAATTTATTTGAGACTTTGGTCATCAGGCTCAAAGATAATTTCAGAGATGGGGCTGTGCCGCAAAAAATTGCGGCACAGCCCCTCATTATATTGTGCAAAAGTGTTACGCGCGATTATCCGCAATGGAAGTAGCGGCGGACGATGCGCAGCATGGCTTCCGTGTCTTCGTGGGCCAGCGCTATTTCGTCGCGGTCATACGAGCGCAAGCGCTTGATTATGCCATCGATAGTGGCGTCGTCAAAGACTCCGGCGGCCGTGAAGACGTTGCGGCGGTCTTCAAGGCATTGCGCCGACCCGTAGCAGTCGACGGGAAGCGAGCTCAGGCGCGAAAGCACGGAGGCATTTTCGGAGCGATGTATATTTACGTCCACGTATGTATCCTCGGCCACCTTCATGGCATCGGGCATCTCGAAGCCGTGACGCATGGCCACAGCCAAAGACGCTATCAGCAAATAGATATCCGCCGACCCGTCGGCCGAACGGATCTCGACCGTCTGTTTTTGCGTGGTGTCCACGTCGGCCAGGCCGTGGCTGCCGGGATTGAGCTCGGCACACATATCTTTCTGTGCCGTCCATCCCAGGGGTACGCGTACCAGCACCGAGCGGTTGCGGTCGCCCCAGCACACATTGGTAGGTGCTTCCTGCTTGGGCACCAGACGGAAATAAGACGTGGGCACCGTATTGCCGAAGGCCGTGATGGCCTGTGCCAAATCCATAATTCCGGCGATACCGCGGCGAGCCTCGTTGCTGAGACGACGGTCGCTGTCAAGCATCATATTGCGCCCGTCGCGCATGATTCGCATATGTATATGCAATCCTGAGCCGGCTTTGCCCACGGTGATTTTGGGCGCAAAGGTGATGTCGTAACCCTTGATATATCCGAGATTACGTATCACCCATTTGGCAATCATAAGCTGGTCGGCAGCCCGCCGTGCGTCCACGGGCAAGAACTCGATTTCGTTCTGCTCGTAGATTTTCCCGTCCAGGGTGAAGTTGCCCACCTCGCTGTGTCCGTACTTGATGCTTCCGCCGGTACGGGCTATGTATTGCATACACAGCGTGCGAAAATCGCCGAATTTGGCAAAAGGCGCCGACTCGTGATAACCGCGCTGGTCGCCGGCCGGAAAAGTTCCGTCATCTTCCTTGACAACGTAGTACTCCAACTCGCCCATGGCTTGGAAATTCATACCGGTCACGCGGTTGAACTCGCGACAAGCCTTGTCCAAGATGTACTCCGGAGCACTCTCCAGCGGCTTGCCGTCCTTGTCAAAGAACGAGCAAAGCATCGTCACCGTCGGGATTTCGGCAAAGGGGTCGCGGAAAGCCGTGCTAAAGCGCGGCAACACATACAAGTCGCTGCTTCCGGCCGAAATAAAGGGGAACAGCGACGAGCCGTCCACTCTCTCGCCCAGCGTCAGGATGGTTTCAAGATACGCCAAGTCATTGATGACAAAATTCAGCGTCTTCAGGCGTCCGTCGGCTGCCGGGTACATAAAGTTGACCATCTCAATGCCGTTGGCCTTGATGTAGGTGATTATATCGTCGAGCGTAAAGTCCTCTTGTGCCTTGTGCAACGACTGCACAAGGTCGTTCTTACTCATGGCTATATTTTTTTCCATAGTCGTAGTGTTTGGTTCTCACGTGGTTGGTTTCGTTGGGCGACGCACATGGCGTCTAAATAGATAGCATTTCGGCCTTAAAAGTACAAAAACTTTCACTCGCACAAGACCCGAAAGGCGAGATTTAATGAATTTTAATATAATATTGCACTGCGCTCCGCATTTTCACGGCGTCTCGACACCGCCATTTATATTCCGAAAATATCGTACCGCTGCTTGTCGCCTAAAAAATTTTAGCTAAATTTGCGCATAAAACGTTAGCGCCTAAGTGTGTCGGCACTCGCCGCATAGCGACTTGGCGCAAACGCCCATACAAGCATACACAACAGTAACATATAGAACAACAACACATGAAACGTCACATTACAATCGCCGTAAGCGTACTGTGCGCCACCGTCGGAGCGTTTGCCCAATCGAAGACAGACGCCGCCACGCAGCAGATTCTGGACGCTTACCGCCAAAAGCAGCTCAATCCGGCAGCCAAAGTGATTACACCCGTCAATGCTCCGTTTGACTTCGAAAGCACTTCGCGTGCCACACCCACTGCGGCCGCCATCGTCCGCTTGAGCGACGGCGCCACCTTTGACGACCTCCGCGCCGCCGGGCTCGAAGTCATCAGCACCGCCGGCGACGATATGGCCGTAGTAGCAGGCAATATCGAGGACATCATCGCAATGGACACCAATGCCGATGTCCAAAGCTTCGAACTGTCCGCACTGGCCAAGCCGATGCTCAACGAAGCCCGCAAACTGAACGGCGTCACCACTATACACAACGGAGACGACCACCTGGACCAACCATACAAGGGCAAAGGCGTCATCTGCGGCATATACGACATAGGCTTGGACCCCAACCACGTCAACTTTCTAAATGCCGACCTCACGGGCACACGCATCAAGACGCTGTTCCACTTCTATTCCTCCAACGGCATGTTCAACAACTACACTGACTATGACGCAATAAGCCGATTCTCCACAGACAACACCTCCGGCACACACGGCACGCACACGCTCGGCATTATGGCCGGCTCGTTCAACCGCAGCGGCGGACGCACTGCCATCCTGACCTCGACCGGTAGCGTACAAGTGCGCAGCTCGGTCAAGAACCCGTACTACGGTATGGCTCCCGAAGCCGACATCGTAGCCGCATGCGGCGCCCTCTATGACGCCAATACCTGCTCCGCTGTCAGCAAAATCGTAGACTACGCCGTCAAAAACGGACAGCCCGCAGTCATCAACCTCAGCATCGGACGCACAAGCGGTCCACATGACGGAACAAGCAACTTCGGACAATATATGGAACGTCTCGGCAAAAATGCAATCATCTGCATCTCGGCAGGCAACGACGGCGATGCTCCCATATCATTATCCAAACAGTTCAGCGCCTCGGACAAAGAGCTCAAAACCTTCTTCGTAAATGCAAACGCCGACACACGCGGAACAGCCAATTTCAGCGTCTGGGCTGACGACAACCGCGAGTTTACCGTCAAAGCCGTGGTATTCAATAAAGTCACCAAAAAGATTGTCGACCAAGTTACACTCACAAGCACGCAAGGCGCAATCACCACCAGCGACTACAATAATCCGTCATACTACAACAGCGACGAATTCGATGAGGCTTACGCTAATAAAAGCTATATCAACTGCACATATAGCGACAACGCCTCCACCAATAAACGCTACTCGGCCAGCATCGATATGGTTCTCGGATACAACACCACAGCCAACGCCGACAAGCACCTCGTAGCCGGACTTATCATCGAAGGCAAAGACGGTGCACAGGTACAATGCACGCTCAACAACGTTTCCGGCGGATTTACTATGGAATCGCTCGGCCAAGACGGATGGTCAGACGGCAACGCCGACTTCACCATCAACGACCTCGCCTGCGGCAAAAACGTCATCGCCATTGGCGCATACAACAACCGCAAGAACTTCCCCGCACTCAACGGCGGCCTCTACTCGTACAATATCGAAGGCTACAACATCGCCGGCGCTATTGCCCCCTACTCATCCTACGGCGTACTATACGACGGACGCAAACTTCCGCATCTCTGCGCCCCCGGCACCTGCGTAATTTCCTCCTACTCGAAGTATTACTCAGAAGCAGGATACGAAGACACCAACACCTTCTCGGCCGAATACACCGATACCAAGCACAACCGCAAGAGCTACTGGTGTCAAAGCACCGGTACATCCATGTCCTCGCCCGCATTCGCCGGCAGTATCGCCCTCTGGCTTCAAGCCAATCCCAAGCTCACCATTGACGAAGTCATCGAAATCGCCACAATGACCGCCACCAATGATCAGCAGACCGCAACAACCGGCAACTCCGTACAATGGGGCGCAGGCAAATTCAACGCCCTGGCCGGCCTCAAGGAAGTGCTGAAACGCGTTGGAGTCAATGACATTCGCATCGACGAACAAGGCATACTTGTCACTCCCGCCGGAGCCAAGGCCTACGAAATCAGCGTACCCGGAGCCAAGAACATCAATGTCCGCCTCGTGTCCATGACCGGCGCCATCATTCGCGACATCAATGCCACCGGCGACACATACGCCCTCGATTTGACAGACACACCCGCAGGCGTATACGTCCTCAGCATCAACAACGGAGCTTACGCCGAACGCATCCTCGTGCGCTGACGCACTCCACAAACACAACAATAGCACCAATCCCGCGATTGCAGAACATCTCATCTGCGGTCGCGGGATTGACGTTTACCACAACACCGATATACCACAACAACTATGCGCAACCACACACCACTATCAAGTAAAATCTTGACAGCCATCGCAATAGCACTGCTAAGCGCAGCATCCGAGACAACATCCTTTGCATCGGTGTTCGATGCGCGTACCACCGCCATATTGGCCGCCGACGCCGCCAAAGCCCGGCGCGCAAACACCCGGTCGACAGCCGTCACACCCACGCTCTACTACCCGGTTATCATCGAAATAGACGATGACAGCGCACTCGACGACATTGACGCACTCGGAACCGTAATATGGCGCCGCCGCGACAACATACTGCTCGGCTGCGTCCCCAGGCAAAATATCGCGCAACTGCAAGACATCGCGCACGTATCATCCGCCTCCATAGGCACTCGCCTTTCGCTGGCCTCGGACCGCTCGCGACAATGGTCAAACGTAGCGCCCGTATACGACGGAACAGCCTCCGACAAATGCGGCACGCTGGACGGCAGCGGCGTCACCGTAGGATTGTGCGACATCGGCATCGATCCAAACCACATTGCATTCAGACACGACGGCGATGCAGCCGCACCGTCACGCATCAGCGTCGTCACCCATTACGTAGACAGCACCGCCCGGCGACTCATCGCCGACACACCCGAAGCAGTGGCCGCATGGACCACTGACACCCCGGACGAAACACACGGCACACACGTCTGCGCAATCATGGCCTCCGGATACAAAGGCAACCCCTACCACGGATACGCCCCCGGAGCCGACATCGTGGCCACCACCAGCCAACTATACGACGTCGCTCTACTATGCGGCATCGAAGACGTCATCGAACGCGCCCAAAGCCTCAGCCAACCCGCCGTCGTCAACCTCTCCATATCATCGCTCATAGGTCCGCGCGACGGCACCGATGCCGTATGTCGATACATCGACAAATGCGCCCAAGACGCCGTGATATGCTTCGCCGCAGGCAATTACGGACAATCCAAATTCGCCATACACCACGACTTCACCACCCAAGCACCCACCGTCGGCACCATCATAGACAACCGCGTCACCTGGAGCGGAATGGATGTCAACGGATACACCGATATATGGGGATACGACGACACCCCCCTACAAGTGCGCGTAATCATCTACGACTTCGACACCAAAGCCATCATATACCGCTCACCATGGTACGGCGGCACGGCCGCCGCAGAAGGCACCGTCACCCTCGCCGCCGGCGCAGCCGATGCCTGGAACGAAGGCACATACAGCTCCGAAAGCTCCATCACAATATCCTGGGACATCGACAGGCACAACGGACGCACGCACTTTGCCGTACTCTCGGACATGCACTCCCTATCCCTACGCCAATCCGGCCCGTGGTCACGATACTACTTCGGCTACGAAATCCAAGGGACACAAGGCGCATCCGTAGACATATACGCCGACGGGACACAGACATTTCTGCGCTCCTGCGGCATCCCGGGCATGAGCGAAGGCACCGCCCGAGGAGCGTTCAACAACCTTGCCTCACCATCCGGCGTACTGGCCATCGGCGGATACGACAACCGCGCCACAGTCCCCATGCTCGACGGCAGCGAAACAACATACAGCGGCATCAACCCCGGATACCCCATGCCATACACCAGCTACGGCAACACCTTCGACGGCAGACACATCCCCGACTTCTGCGCCCCCGCCAACACCGTCATCTCGGCCATGAGCCGCTACTACCGCGAAGCCCATCCCGAAGGTTACACAGTCCTGGCCGAAACCACCGCAGCCGATGGCACCCGATACGCATGGTACGACGAAGGCGGCACATCCATGGCCTCGCCCGCCGTCGCCGGCATCGTCGCACTCTGGCTACAAGCCGACCGCACGCTCTCTGCACAAGACATACGCGACATCGTCGCCCATAGCGCCCGAACAGACCTCCCCGACCCCGCCAATCCCCGTTGGGGTCTCGGAGCCATCGATGCCGCCGCCGGCCTCAAGTACCACCTTGACCACCAAGGCATATCCGACATCAGCATCGACACCCCCGACATCCGCCCCATAGCCACCCTCTACCACGACCTCCTCGGCCGTCCCATCCCGGCCCCCGGCAGCGCCGGCACCACCCCCACATCATCCGGCATTACAGTAGCGCATTCCACATTCCACATTCCACATTCCACATTATCCAGGCATTCCACATTAATTATTCGCACCGACATCTACCCCGACGGCTCCCGCCGCACCACCCTCCTCCGCCGATAACCGGGAAAGTTGCTGAGCAAAAGGCGCATAGTTGACATTATAAATCTTGCCCAATATGTTCTGCAACATTGTTCTGCAATATGAGGGAAAATGCTACACATATAAAATTTTAGTCGTAACTTTGCAGTCGAATCTACGCACCATATTGAAAAGCGACAGCAAAACCGCAAAGAAAACGCTAAAAGCCATCCTTGAAGAAAGGGACGTATCATCAAATGGCTGTCGGATCAATAGGGCAAATCTGAAGCCTCAATCTCAAAATTGTGTGCTAAGACGTTACTATCATTAGACTATCTACAATAGATTTCACATTGTATAAAGATTTACATCAAGAAATACTAACATCTTCCTTTATAATAGAAAAAATTGTGATACCAAGTTTTGAAAAATTCATGTATCCCGTTCTAGAAGCGTTGAGAGATGGAAAGCCATGTCAAAGAGATGATCTCAGGAATAGATGTATCACTTTGATGCGTTTGACTCCTAACGATCTTCAAGAGCGCATTACTTCAAATAAGAAGCTCAAGATAGTAGATCGGTTACAATGGGCCACCTATTATCTTTTGAAATCTGGATATATTTCAAGGCCCGAGGTAGCTACAGAACAAATTACTCCGGCGGGATTAATAGTGCTTGAAGATGGTGCCACTTCAATTGACCGACAATATCTCAGAGCTCATTCTCAACTCTTCAAGGATTTTGAAATTGCCACAAGAGAATCTTCGAAGGAGAAGAAAGAAAAGAAAATGAGGAAGAAGTCCATAGAGAAGACTACGAAAGGGAAAGGGACTGTGAATAAGAAAGTTGATAGCCCAGTCACTACTTCAATACTTGGGACAGAAGAGCCTATATTTATGCCGATTGATGAGCAAACAGCCAATAAAACAACTGTTACGAACTCCAACGTTTCTCATGTAGAACTATCCATAATGGAGGAAAGAATCAAACAAATCTCTGAAATCCATGATGACTTGCATGAGAATCTTATTCAGGAACTGCTCAATGCTATCGACTCTTTTGATGAATCTTCTTTCCGTCAATTACTCAAGGAATTAATGCCCCAAATGGGATATTCTTCAAATTTCGAACCTATGAATATAGGGGTCAAATCAAAGAGGTGTCATGTCCTTTCTGGGATTATCGATTTAGATGAGCTTGGTCTTAATAGGTTTTATGTTTTGGCCAACAATAATACAGACAATGAAATCAGTTTAATCGAAGTCCAGTCCTTCCAGGGGATGCTCAGCACTATTGGAATAAATATGGGCGTATACATAACTACGTCAACATTCTCAGAAGAAGCAAAAGATTATTGTTCCTCCGGCCAAATCCGCATTAAACTGATAGATGGTAGGCTTCTCGCCGAACTCATGATCAAGCACAATCTTGGCGTAATAACAAGGGAAACATTCGAAGTGAAGCAACTCGATCAAGAGTTCTTATTCACGCATCTAACGCAGTATTAAAAATGAGAGGATTATTTAACAACAATCTCTCTCTCCCCGAAGAAGCCATTGGAGTTGATATATTTTCAGGCGCCGGAGGTCTTAGCCTCGGCGCTCGTGAAAGCGGCATCAACGTCAAATATGCTGTCGAAATATGGCATCCTGCCGCCGAAACTTATCGGCACAATCACCCCGATGCAATAGTAATAGAAGACGATATAACCAAAGTTAATCCCAAGGAACGACTTGGAACAGACAGCGATAATATTTTCATTATAATGGGCGGACCTCCATGTCAAGGGTTCTCGACATCCAATATGAGGCATCGGAGCGAAGCTCTGAAAAATCCTAAGAATCGTTTATTCTGCGAATTTGTTCGTTTTGTCCGTGAACTTCAACCTGATTGGTTTGTATTCGAGAATGTCTCTGGTATCATAAACATAGAGAAAGGTGAGGTAATCAATATTATACGCCAAAGTTTTGCCAACCTTGGATATGATGTCTCATTACCTAAAATATTATGGGCTAACAATTACGGAGTCCCTCAGAAGCGTAACCGTTGTTTCATTGTAGGCAACCGTGTTGGTGTCTCATTTGAATTCCCTACATCAATGGGAACCAATATTTCTGTATGGGATGCTATTGGCGATTTGCCCAGTCTTAAACCAGGGGATAACATTGAAGAAGTTGAATACGCCAAGACTATATCAGAAGCCTCATACTATGCTCGAAGTATGAGAGAGAATTCTTCCAATGCGACACAGAATTGGGTTTCTCAAAGCAGAGAATATGTGATTCGACGATATGAGAAGATTCCTCAAGGAGGCAATTGGAGGAACATTCCAGATAACATGATGACCAATTATACCGATAAAACTCGTTGCCACAGCGGAATATACAAGCGCCTCCGTCCTGATGAGCCCTCTGTCGTCATCTCTAATTACCGGAAATCTATGCTTATTCATCCTTATGAGCATCGGGGACTTTCCGTAAGAGAAGCGGCCCGTCTTCAAAGTTTCCCCGATGACTTTGTTTTCAAGGGCCCACTCACACATGTCCAGCAACAAATCGGTAATGCTGTGCCCCCGCTGTTAGCCAAAGCAGTTTTCGACCAAATACTATCTTATTATAAAGCAAATGAGTAAGGAGATAATCCACATACCTCAAGCCGATATGCTTATGGGCTCTATGCGCTCTATGGGCTATTCGTTTGAATCGGCCGTTGCGGATGTAATTGATAATAGTATTAGTGCTGACGCAAAGAGAATACATGTTCTTTTCCCTACATCAGCATTAGGCACTAATGCCGTCGGAATTCTTGATGATGGGATAGGTATGGCAAAAGAGGTCCTGCTTGAAGCTATGAGATATGGTAGCACAGCTTCCGAGGAAATTCGAGAAGAAACAGATTTGGGCAGATTCGGCCTTGGACTTAAATCTGCATCTCTTTCTCAATGCAGAAAACTGACAGTCATAAGTTATTGGAACGGAATAGTTTCAGCATATAGATGGGACTATGATCTGATTCAAGAACGTAAACAATGGATCATCCTTGACCTCACTCAGGACGAGATAACGGAGGTCTGTTATTTTGATCTGCTCAAAAAACAAGTGATGGGGACTCTTGTCGTATGGGAAAACTTCGACATTCTCAAGAAGGCTAATGATGGGCAGGAATACTCTGCATTGAATGATCAAAAGGAAATTGTAGAGAAGCATCTTTCGCTGATTTTTCATCGTTTTATGAGTCGCTCGAAGAAAAAAGTAAATATCTATATAAATCAGCAAAAACTTAAGCCCCTCGAACCATTCCTTGAAAGCCATCCTAAGACTACTCTCAAAAAAGAAGTATCCATAGCGCTAATGGACAGCCATGGGCGAGAGCAGCAAATTCGCGTAAGACCATTCATTCTTCCTTATCTTTCTGACATGAGTGAGAAAGATAAGAAGGCATTAGGAGGCGTTGAAGATATGCGATCCAAGCAAGGATTCTATGTATACAGAAATGAACGTTTAATCATATGGGGCAATTGGTTTGGAATGAGCCGAAGAAGCGAATTAACAAAAAATGTCCGCATCCGTGTAGATATCCCGAATGCTCTTGATGATATTTGGAGCATCGATGTAAAAAAACAGGTCGCTACTATACCAAAACGCATCCAAAACCAGCTCACCAAGACCGTTAATGACGCGTTAGGCATCTCAGTATCAAAACAAACGCACCGCGGTCGTAAGCAAAAGATTGACGATAACATAGACTATATCTGGGATAGAATAGAAGGACGTGATAAGACTTTCTATTATCAGGTTAATCGCGACAGCCGTTTTATCAAGTTCCTCCGGGATAAAATGACTGATTCGGATGCTGAACTGCTTGACATCATTCTAACCGAATTGGAGAAGAACATTCCGCTCCAACAGATATATTTGGATAAGGCTAACGACTGTATTGCGCCACCAGTAGTAGACGATCAGCGGCAAGATGAAATCTATCAGAATGCTATCACAATGATTGATACCTACCAAAAACTTGCAACACAACCTGTAGAGCAATTGATTGATACCATTATGACGACTGAACCTTTCAACACACAGAAAGAGCTTAAAGACAAACTCCTCAATTATTTTATCAATGAAACTCACTGAAGAACAACGATCTCAAGTAAAGCTACTGGTCAAGTCAAATCTGAACCTTCGTCCAGAGCTTAAGAAAGGCCTGAACCATGAAAGTTTGGTCTCATTCGTCATACAAGTACTAAAACCAGTGAATCTTCTTTTTGATGATAATGATATCAAGGAAATTGTAAAATCCTTGGAATATGAAATTGCAATTGTTCACACTAATGGAGTAGCAATCTTTGGAGAATACGGAGAGAGTCTTCATGAATGGTATACTCAACTCAATCTGCCTGAAAATAAGCAGTTCTTTTGGAATCGATACCGTGAATATCTCACAAACCACTCATCCATTGATGATAATAGTATAAAGTTGCTTGGGAACGTCACGCTTCCAAATATCCTTAACTGTTTAGGAAATCCCCATGAAGAGTTCGAAGGCAAAAGATGTGTACGTGGTCTGATAATCGGAGATGTACAATCGGGAAAAACATCTACTTATACTGGGCTTATCTGCAAAGCAGCGGATGCCGGCTATAAAGTGGCAATTCTTCTCGCAGGGACTACAGAATCCCTTCGACAGCAAACTCAGGAGCGAATTGATGAAGGCATAATAGGTTATACCACGAAGAAAGTCGACAAGAAGGAGGTTTCTGGGAGAGGCGGTGTGGGCATATCGATTCCTGAGATTCCAGCAACATCCTATACTTCTGTGGCTAAGGACTTCACTAAGGGGGCAGAAAGCATCACTACTTCTCTCGGGCAGCATCGCAGTCTCGTGATGTTCGTTGTGAAGAAGAATGTCACAGTATTGACAAAGCTATATAAATGGCTTCGGGATCATAACCTTGACAGAGTCAAGGGGTATGTCGACATTCCTATGCTACTCATTGATGATGAAGCTGATAATGCTTCTGTGAATACAAAAAAAATGACACTGATCCGACACGAACAAATAAAGTGATTCGCGATATTTGCAATCTCTTCAAGAACTCTACATATGTCGGATTCACCGCAACTCCTTTTGCCAATATCTTTATCGATCCCGATTCTATTGACTCTATGCACAATGCGGATTTGTTCCCAGAAAATTTCATCTATGCGTTGCCTACCCCATCTTCTTATATTGGCGCTCAAAAAGTATTTGATCCGGAGGGGCCAAACTACGGCAACTTACGCTTCATAACTGACATAGAAGAGTATGATTATACTTCCGAAGAGTATAAAATGCTTATCAAAGAAGACGTTGAGACTCTGAATGAAGGTCCATTTTACTATCAGCACAAGAAAGAATGGAATGGTGATTTACCTGCGTCTTTGCGCGAATCAGTTCTCAGTTTCTTTATCGCCAATGTCATAAGAGACTTGCGTGGTGATGTTAGCAAACCTCGAAGCATGCTCATCAACATGAGCCGCTTCGTTAAGGTTCAGAGAGTCATATGCGAGTATGTAGAGGCAATCTATAATGACGTTATTCGAACAATACGCATTGACTTTGAAGAAGGTAAAGGGAAAAATGCCAATCTACCACTCTATCAGGAGTTATTCAATGTTTGGAATAAGCATTTCTCTCATATAGATAATATCAGCTATCAGAGAATTCTTATGAAAGAGAATATCCTTAAAGCCATCGAACCAATAAAGATAATGGTGGTGAATGGCTCGAAGGAAAGCAATAAACTTGACTATAAGGCCAACCCAAATCTGCGTGTAATAACTATCGGTGGATTGGCACTTTCTCGAGGGCTAACCCTGGAGGGGCTACTCGTAAGTTATTTCTATAGAAATACGGCTACCTTTGATGTACTTATGCAGATGGGCAGATGGTTTGGCTATCGTCCCAATTATGATGATCTGTTTTTAATTTGGACATCAAGGGAAAGCGCCGCATGGTATAATGAAATTTCAGAGTCATCCGAGGAGCTTAAGAATGATATACGTCAAATGTATGACCAACGCCTGACACCAAGAGATTTTGGATTGAAGGTGAGAAATGCCTGCGAAACGTTGAGGATTACAGCTGCCAACAAAATGAGAACCGCTACTGACTATATGGTCCGGATTGCATTCTATGGCAACATGTATGATACTCCGTATCTTAGCTATAATGCACTCGAAAACACCGCCAACCTTGAAGAATCTCGCAAATTAGCTAAATTACTTTTCACGAGCGGTTACAAATATCGGTTTGCTGATGTCGGCAAATATTCTGATTTAGAAGTTGCCTCCAATGAGATTCACTCCTCTCGATTCTTTGAGGATGTACCCAAGAAAATCGTAAGGGATTTCCTTACAAAAATAAGATGTTCCATCCTTAACCCGAACTTCAATACCGACTATCTTTTGTCCTTCATTGACGATCCCGAGAACGAAGGACTTGAAAAATGGGACGTTGTATTTGAAGGCGGTGCTTCTAAGCAACCATACCCAATACCAGAGCTTTCCAACATTGATTGCGTTGACCGTCCATTATATGACCATGGCAACGCTGTTCAGATAAGCTCGCGTCGTAGGGTTCTAGGTACTCGAGAAGGAGTATTTTGTCTTTATCCAAAAGATATAGATGCCGTCGTTTCTCAATGGACTAATGCCTGGGCTCAAGAACATGGGCCGGGAGACAAGAAGAAAACTGATGTGCCAGTCAAAGCATATTTCCAATATCTTCCCAATCGCAAACCTGTTTTTCTTATTATGGTAATAGCACCGTCCTTCCCAGACAATCCGAAACATGAGACTGTTAAGCTATTTAAGAAATTTAAAGAAGAACTTGGCACCAACCAGGTCGTAGCTTTTGCCATTGGATTTCCCGGATTAAAGGGTGAAGATAGCGCAAAAAACTATAAGGTTAACAAGATATGGGTCAAGACACATGGCCTTGATACAGATGATTCATCAGACAATGACGAAGAATATGATGGATAATTTATTCATAAAGTTCATCGAAGGAATCGATGCCGGAAACTTTCTAAGAGTCGGTAATAGGGATTATGACCTCTTCATTGGAAAAGACGATGAGGGTCGTTACTGTTTTGAATATCGTGGCCGATTCAAACCAATAAAAATCATTGGCTCCAAGCCTCTTGTCGTCAATCAGTATTCTCTCCCGACAGAATATATTCTACGCTTTTCTCTGGGACAGAATGATCTTATAGGTTGCTTTTCAGCTTTCTGCGAAGACCTGATTGATGCAACAGATAAAGTTTCAGGAGAGGAGGCTGTTTATCAGACTCTATCTGCCAGGTATCAAGCTTGGAGAAAGCTTTTCAAAACCGATAGAAGCAAACTCTCCCTTCCCGAAGTGATGGGCCTCATAGGAGAGTTACTTTTCCTCAAAACCTATGCTTCTGAAAAATGGGGCTGGGATAAGGCTCTTGACAGCTGGTCTGGGCCAGAGAAAACTCATAAAGACTTTTCCTGCGATAATGATTGGTTTGAAATCAAAGCAATAAATGTGGGCAAGGAAACCGTGCATATATCCTCTATTGAGCAACTTGATAGTGATATTGTCGGGAAACTTATGATTTTCAGCCTTGAGAAAATGAGTACCACTTACAATGGGCTGACGCTTAATACACTCGTCAAAGATATCATGGGGCTATTAAATACAACTCAAAAAGACGTTTTTCTAAACAAGCTTATTCTATATGGATATGACTTCTCTCCTGAACACGATGCGCAGGTTTTCGATACCAAAGGAGAAACAGCATACTCTATAACAGAAACGTTTCCACGAATAAAAAAATCAAATCTTCCGTTGGCCATCACAAAGACGCAGTATGATATTGTAATCTCTGAGATCCAACAATTTAAAACAGAAATCTAACCATGGAACTGATTGACTACCGAAAAGAGTTTATCGATGACCTTCGGTTCAAAGCCGAACATGAAGGAACTGAGCCCGAAGCGCAGTTCATCGAAATGATGCTCGAAAATCTCGAAGAAATTGGAGTGCTAAATGATCCATACCCTATCTCAGTAGAAATGAGAGGCAGAAATAGAAGAAAACTGGCTTTCGATGCCTATGCTTATGACGAAGCCGATGGCGCTTTAATACTGATTTCCAGCAGATTTTCAAATCAACGAGATGAGGCTCCTAACTTAACCAACACGGATATAGATGAAATCGTGAAGTGGATGATGAACTTCATCGAAGAAGCAGTTGATGGTAAGATTCGGGATTATTGTGATGACTCTGATCCAGCTAGGGACATCGCCAAAGAGTTCGCCCAGAAAATTGGCCCAGGGATGCTGAAGACAGAGATAAATCGTTTCAAGTTCTATATTCTATCTGACCATGTTCTAAGTAAACAAGTTAAGAATATCAAAAAAGAGGATTTTTTTGAAAGACCAGTCGAAGTGCAAATTTGGACCATTGACCGCATTTTTCAAACTTTTGCATCCAATTCAAGCGAAATCATACAGATTGACACTATTGAATTCGGTTGCTCCGGCATACAATGCCTCAAGGCGGGGCTGGGTGACACCACTGATTATGATGCCTACCTAGGCATCATCCCCGGCCGATTCCTAGCTGACATCTATCTTAAATATGGCAGCAAGTTATTACAAGCAAATGTCCGTGCCTTCCTAAGTGTGAGGGGGAAGGTCAACAAAGGAATCCGTGATACCATCATAAATCATCCGAGCAACTTCTTTACTTATAATAATGGTATCGCTATTGTAGCCCGTTCCGTTCAATTTTCAAAAGATGGTTCTAGAATTACACATCTCACTGATCCTCAAATCATCAATGGAGGTCAGACAACAGCATCTCTCGCCAATGCCATAATCAAAAAGGAGGATAAAAATGGGATGGATACTCTTTTCGTACCCATGAAACTCACAGTGCTGAATGTCGAGGATGAGATGTCAGAAGAGCAAATTAGCCACTATAATGAAATCACTAAAAAGATTTCTCAATGCGCTAATAGTCAAAATGCGGTTTCAGAAGCGGACTTCTTCTCGAACCATCCTTTCCATCTACTTATGGAGAAGCTTTCTGAGAAAGTTCTCGCTCCTCCTGTTGATGGCAATCCATTCCAAACTCGGTGGTTTTATGAACGTTCACGAGGCAAGTGGGAACAGGAGCAAATGAAACTCACCGTAGCTCAACGAAAGAAATTCGGAGAGATGCATCCAAAAGGCCAGGTTATCAAGAAAGAAAAACTCGCTAAGTGTCTAAACACTATCTACATGCATCCCAACCAGGTTTGTCAGAGTTCGGCAATAAACTTTTCTAAGTTTGCCACAATCATAGATGATTTATATGAGAATCATCGCGAGCTTATTAATGAAGAATTCTTCAAACAAGGGGTTTGCTCAGTTATCATTTTCGACCAACTAGATAAAATGATTAGTAAGGCAAACTGGTACCCAAAGAGAGGTAACAAGGCTCAAATAACGCCTTATACTATAGCCAAACTGATATCAATTCTTCCCAAGGGAAAAGACCTGGATTGGCGCACAATTTGGCAAAAACAACGTCTCACACCGGAAATGGCGGAGGAACTATTAAGTCTTGCAGAGTTTACTCACCTCTTCTTGGTAAGACGAGCCGGCGGCGGTCTTGTAAGATCCATGTGTCGCACAGAAGCAGCATGGAAAGATTTCCAAAAGGAAGAATATTCCTTGAGCGACAAATTCATATCATCGCTCGTATCTACTGAGCAGCGTAAAGAGGACGAAGAACAAGCAAAACGTGCTCATAAATTCAATGCTGACATTGATGCCTCTGTTGAAGTTTATCGCCTTGGTGCTGACTATTGGCTCAAGGTCTATAGAGATCTGTCAATGGAAAAGGTGCTGACATATGGAGACTTGGATTTCATAAAAGGAATCGCTAAGTTCATTCAACGCGGTCTTCCCACCGCAGCCCAAAGCAAGCGTCTTCTCCGAATTGTCGCTAAAGCTGAAGATGCAGGTTATATAATGCCTTAAACAAAAAAACGACTAAAAGCAATCTGTGTAATCTATCTTCTTTACATTTAATGAGAGATAATATATGCGTTTGTCATAAAAAATGAACGTTGAATGCGTCACTATGCATAAATACGACACAAAATTTCACATTTAACAACCATAGTCACCCCAAATCACATCCTTAATCTCAGAACATAATAGTATCCAGTCTAAGATGTATTACTCATATAATTGAGCCATAATCATCCTTAAATGGGATAATTCTCAGTCACAGGCTGGTGACGCACGGGCTTTTGTGCATCACGGATTTATTGCTAATTTTGCAGCGCAATCGCGAAGGCATATTCATAAGATTGAATGCTTCGCGGATTTAAGGGAAAAATGCAGTGACGTACAACGGCATAGCGCGTATGCACGGCTGCGAAATGTTAGGTTTGTCTGCTATATATTAAGAGTATGAATGATATGCAACGTAAGCGCATAAGGCGCGCTATCAGTGTGTATTATCTGGCTATGGGAATGGTGTTCGCCTCGTGGGCTTCGCGCATCCCGGATGTCAAGGCGGCGCTGTCGCTGGACGATGGCAGCCTTGGGGCTCTGCTTTTTGCCATACCGGCGGGACAGATTGCGATGATGGCCATCTCGGCGATGGTGATAGCGCACTGGGGCAGCCGGATGGTGCTGCGAGTGTCTTTGGTGGCGTATGCCGCGGTGCTTTTTGCCATCAGTCAGGCATCGACATTCATATCGCTGTTTGTCGTACTTTTCCTCTTTGGCATGGCGGCCAATATCCTCAATATTTCGGTGAATACTCAGTCGGTGGAGCTTGAAAAACTCTACGGACGCTCGATACTATCGACTTTTCACGGGCTGTGGAGCCTCGGCGGACTACTGGGCGGCTTGGTAGGCGCCGGATTTGTCCTCACCGGGCTGCCGCTGTGGGTGCATTATGCCGTAGTCGCGGTATTGTGTATAGGTGTCACGTTCCCCATGGGGTTACGCCTTATGGACGACTCGAAGCTGCAACATTCGGTCGAGAAGGCCGAGGATGACGGCGGCCGTCACGGATTCGGGCGTCTTGACGGCGTAATCATCATGCTGGGCTTTGTCGCCTTTGGCGGAATGTTCTGCGAGGGCACGGTTTACGATTGGTCGTCGGTGTATATGGCTACGGTGGTATGCCCTCCGGAGGCATTGGTACGTGCCGGATACATTGCGGGAATGGCGGCGATGACTTTCGGGAGATTTGTCGCCGATCGCTTTATCACGCGATATGATGCGGCTCATGTTTTACGCATCAGTGGCGCAAGCATCGTTGCGGGCCTGCTGATAGCCACGGCTTTCCCGTATCTTGTGACAGCCACCCTTGGCTTCCTGTTGGTTGGCCTGGGCATGTCCACAGTTGTGCCTATATGCTACAGCGCCGCCGGACGCCATCCGCGACTGTCACCGGCAACAGCCATCACCGTAGTATCGTCCATTTCGTTCATCGGATTTATGGTCGGTCCTCCGCTGATAGGCCTTTTGGCTCAGGCCCTGACACTGCGTGTGGCCTTGGCCGTGGCGGCATCCTTCGGTCTGCTCATCATCGTCTTTGCTCCGGCCGCGGTCCGCTACCGCCAACGGGGCTGACGTCAAATCCGGCACTGCGAAGCATAGCCAACAGCCCCTCAGGCCCGACAAGATGTCCGGCGCCTACCGCCACAAGCACACTGCGGCACCGCATTTCCGGAACAAGCACGGCAGCCCAAGCGCGGTTGCGTGCATACACCATACGCTCGGCGTACGCCTCCCTCATTCCACGAGCAAGCAGGCGTCCTATGGCCTCGAGGTCTTGGCATCTGTAGGCGGCGACAAGGCTGTCCGAAACCGCTTGTGCCGCCTCGGGAGCACGCACCGACTCCATCAGCGCCTCCAGCTGCTCGGCAACGGGAGTGCCCATAAGCATCCGCACCTGCTGCTCAGCGGTCTCGAGGGCACGCACATCCTTGCCCATGGCCGTTGCACGATGTTGCAGCGCAATATCCATAGCCATATCCGTCGATGCACCGGCGCGACGCACCTCGAGAAACGCATCCAGCATTGCCGGTTTCATCTTGCCAAGAGCCTCAAGCGTCCTTGCGCCATCCACGCCGAAGGTGGACACATATCGGCATACCGAATCGAGTGCCGCCGGCGACAGAAGCCGCTGCAAAGTACTGTCACTCGGGGCTATTGCGCAAGCCATAGCCTCCGGCGTAAGCGCCATATCGGAAGACAACACCTCTACATATACCGCCGCTACATGCTCCAGCGCCCCGTCCAATCCGGCCAACGAATCAAGGACATCTGTCCCGGCCGTATGCATAGTGCCCAGGACATACGATGTATGCCCGGCGCCGGCAGGACCGTCCGCCGTCACGCGCCACAGCACCTGCGCCGCCGCACCTAAAACGCTCATAGTCACAGCAATGACTATCGCCGCAGCGCGTGCCGTCGCCCCATGCCCCGCATTCCTTGCCTTGGTCGTATTATTCATTTGGTCGGGAAATCATTACACCTGTTTTAAGCACATCGCCGTCATATTCCGGAGAACCGTCCTTGTCCTTAGATTTTAAGTTTTTTGCGTCCCTGTGGCGACACAAGTATATACACGCCGCGAGGTAGCCGTTCGGCATTCGCTTCGGTTTCGCGCAACCCACCGGCGACACGCACGCCACGCATGTCATAGACATCATACATCACCTCGGCATCGTCCGCACCAACGTCAGACACGCTGTCATATTCCGGCGGATTGTAAAACTCACACCACTCAGGCGCAACAGTATACAATTCAACTGATTCTTGAGGGACTATCAGTTTACATGTATGCTTGTCTATTTTATCGAATGCGCCACTGCCGCATACAGGTGGCACAACGGCATTAGAAACAAATTCGGTCAGTCCCGAACACCCAAAGAAAGCATAATTACCTATAGTGGATACCGAATTGGGTATTGTGATTGATGTCAGCCTTGGGCAGTCCGAGAAAGCATCATTGCCTATAGATTTAACCGAATTTCCTATAGAAAGGTGCTCCATTCCGGTACATGACGAAAAAGCATACCGCTCAATCGAAGTGACCGAATTAGGGATTTCCACTGAAGTCAAATTGGTAAAACCGGAAAATATACGGTTCGGTATTTTAACAACATTCTTACCTATAGTCAATGTCTTAACGTTGGGGCAATAGCTAAATAAACTTTTGCCATCTGAGACTGTGCAATCAATCGCATTATACGATATCGCGTTCAGACTTTTACAGGATATGAATGCTCCATAACCAATATTTTTTACAGACTCAGAAATCAATACAGACTTCAATCCCGCACAGTCTTCGAACACTCTTTCGCCAATAGTCGTAACTGAGTTTCCAATTTCTATCGACGTCAGTTCATCACAACCGCGGAAAGCATAATCTTCAATCGTTGTAACTGAATTGGGTATCTCAATATAAGCCAACGAGTCACAATAATAAAACGAGCATTTCCCTATGCACTGTATCGAATGAGGTATAACCGTGTTTGCACAGCCGGTCACCAATTTATTTGTTGAAGTTGCAATTATCGCGTTGCAATTATCGCGTGAATCATACTCACTATTACCGGAATCAACAACAATTCTTTTTAACCCTTTACATCCATAGAACGGGTTTTTACCTATGTAAGTCACCGATTTCGGTATATATATATCGGTCAGGCCCTTACAGAGTCCACAGACATCGTCTCCTATTGAATCAACGGAATTACCCAAAGTAATTGATGTCAATCCGGAAAACTGAAATGCACCATTACCTATTGTTTTGACCGAATTGGGAATGTTAACTGCTTTTAGGTTACTACAACTGTAAAATGCTTCTTCCCCTATATATCTGACAGATTCGCCTATAGTAACCGAAGTTAATTTACTGTAATAGAATGCGCCATCCTCTATTGTAGTGACTGAATTAGGAATCTCTACAGATATTAGACCTGACATTTTGCAGAATATGCCTTTCGGGATTCTAGTCACATTCTTACCTATTGTCAACGATGTAATATTAGGACAATGTTCAAAAGTTCCATCGTGTGATCCAAGCAATCTTTTACAATTCAATGCATTGAATACCACGGATTTTAGACCAGTGCACAAGTCAAATGCATGAGCTCCTAAAGTAGTAACCGAATCAGGTATTGTTATTGATGTCAGACCGGTACAACCTTCAAAAGCACTTCCATCAATAGTTCTGACAGAATTTGGAATATCTACCGATGTCAAGCCTGTACATCCCTTAAAAGCGCCACCTTTAATAGTAGTAACAGTATTGGGAATATCAATTGATTTCAACCACGTACAATCTCTAAAGGCTCCACGACCAACGGTCGTAACAGAATGCGGAATAAATGTATTCCTGCAGGTGAGTACAAGTTCATTGTATGGTGAAATAATTAATGCATTACAATTGTTTCGCGAGTCATACGTTGGATTCCCTGCCTCTACTTTAATATTCATCAGCTCAGTACAATTATCAAATGCCGCATCTAAGATTGATGTAACAGACTTTGGGATATATAAAGACGTCAAACCAGAACATCCATAAAAAGCTCTTTGACATATATATCTGACAGAATTACCTAGTGTAAGCGACATTAATCCTGAACATCCTTCAAAGGCATAATCACCAATATACACAACAGAATTCGGTATATCAATGGCAGCCAATCCCGTACACCCATAGAATGCACGATTATTAATAGATGAAACCGCGTCAGGTATATCAACCGAAGTCAACCTCGTACAACCTTCAAAAGCAGAAACATCAATGTAAGTAAGTGTAGACGGTAACTTGACCGATGTCAATCCCGTGCAATTCTTGAAGGCCTCTTCATCAATTCCTACAACAGGACATTTTACACCTTTGTACATCACTGTTTCTGCTACAACGACATCCCCAGCATACTCTTTACGACTTCCTTCATATCCATACTTTGAAGGTCTTACTACTTCTGCAATTTTCTTTGCCTCATAGATTCCATAATAAACACCGTTTACATAGCACATTCCTACTAAAATCTGTGGCGCGGCAAACGACAGCGCGACAAACATCGTCAAAAGGATTATAGTTCGTTTCATCATGATTATATATATTAAGAGATTGTGTTTTAAAACTCAGCGATTTATATAAATAACATGAAGTCGTATGCCACGTATCCCGTCCACACTTACAATCTAAGTCACGCCAATGAGCACGTTCCTCGATTGGTAGCGTTCTACATCCGGCATCGAAAGATACTATGCAAAGATAAAAATAATTTTTGAATACGCAGTGATTTAAATAGTTAAAAACCGTGTTCCACAACTTTTTTTTTGAATACGCTATATGTCTACCCGCCGGCGCTAAATATACGACACAGACAAGCGTACGTCTCGGACAAAACGTGAGCCATTCCTTGACCGCACGAAAAACCCGATGTCATGTCATTACAGCCAAAATGCGCCTACTTTTACACAGTCGGGAGCGTCGAAAAGCCGTGGCGGAAAATAATTTTGGTAATGTGCTTAATAATGTGTACCTTTGCACGATTTTTGAGCGAAATAACACGAAATATACAAATTACACAAAGCAACCCCAAACGTCATTATGAACCCCATCAAAAAGACCATCACATTGGCCGACGGGCGCCAGATTACGCTGGAGACCGGCAAATTGGCCAAACAGGCTGATGGCGCCGTGGAGCTCCGCATGGGCAATACCATGCTTCTGGCAACAGTCGTCTCCGCCAAGGAAGCCGGCGAAGGCGTAGACTTTATGCCTCTCCAAGTCGAATACAAAGAAAAATTCTCGGCAGCAGGACGCTTCCCCGGCGGCTTCCTCAAACGCGAAGGCCGCGCCAACGATTACGAAATCCTGACCTCTCGCCTCGTGGATCGCGTATTGCGTCCCCTTTTCCCCGACAATTACCACGCCGACACGTTCGTCAACATCATCATGTTCTCGTCCGACGGCGTAGACATGCCTGACGCGCTCGCCGGCCTGGCAGCCAGTGCCGCCCTCGCCGTCAGCGACATACCTTTCAACGGACCCATCTCCGAGGTGCGCGTTGCACGCATCAACGGCGAATTTGTTATCGACCCCACATTCGAGCAGCTCGAACAAGCCGATATGGAACTGATGGTAGGTGCCACCTACGACAACATCATGATGGTCGAAGGTGAAATGGACGAAGTGTCCGAAGCCGACCTTCTGGCAGCACTCAAGGCCGCACACGCCGCCATCAAGGAGCAGTGCAAGGCTCAGATGGAACTCGCCGAAGAAGTAGGCAAAGTAAAACGCGAATATTGCCACGAGGTCAACGACGAAGACCTGCGCAAAGACGTACACGACAAATGCTATGACCGCGCTTACGCCGTAGCCAAGGCCGGCAGCGCCGACAAGCACTGGCGTCAAGACTCCTTTGACGCAATTTGCCAAGAATACATCGATGCACTTCCCGAAGAAGAGCGCGACGAAAAAGCCCCGCTGGTCAAACGCTACTACCACGACGTAGAACGCGAAGCCGTACGCCGCTGCATACTCGACGAAGGCATCCGCCTGGACGGCCGCAAGACCACCGAAATACGCCCCATCTGGTGCGAAACCGACTACCTGCCCGGACCTCACGGAAGCGCCGTATTCACCCGCGGTGAGACACAAGCTCTGGCCACCGTCACTCTCGGCACAAAGATGGACGAAAAAATTCTAGACGATGTGCTCAACCAAGGACGCGAACGCTTCCTGCTGCACTACAATTTCCCGCCCTTCTCCACCGGCGAAGCCAAGGCACAACGCGGCGTAGGCCGTCGCGAAATCGGCCACGGCAACTTGGCACACCGCGCCCTCAAACGCATGTTCCCCGATGACTTCCCCTACGTATGCCGCATAGTCAGCGACATTCTCGAGTCCAACGGCTCCTCGTCCATGGCCACCGTATGCGCCGGTACCCTGGCGCTACTTGACGCAGGCGTCAAGATGAAGAAACCCGTCAGCGGTATAGCCATGGGCCTCATCACCGACACCGATTCGCCCAAATACGCCATCCTGAGCGACATCCTCGGCGACGAAGACCACCTCGGAGATATGGACTTCAAGGTTACGGGCACACGCGACGGCATCACCGCCACGCAGATGGATATCAAGTGCGACGGACTCTCCTACGAAATCCTCGAAAAAGCGCTCATGCAGGCTCACGAAGGACGTATGCACATCCTCGACATCATCGAGCAGACAATACCCGCACCTCGCGAAGACTACAAACCGCAAGTTCCGCGCATCGTCACAATGATTATACCCAAAGAACTTATCGGTGCAGTCATCGGCCCGGGCGGAAAAGTCATACAAGGAATTCAGGAAGCCTCCGGTGCAACCGTCAGCATCGACGAAATCGACGAAGGCGGATATATCGAAGTGGCCGCAGCCAACAAGCCCAGCATCGACAAAGCCCTCGAACTTATCAACGCCATCGTTGCCCTGCCCGAAGAAGGCAAAGTATACACCGGTAAAGTCCAGTCCATCATGGACTTCGGCGCATTTGTCGAATTCATGCCCAACCGCGACGGACTGCTCCACATCAGCGAAATCGCTTGGGAGCGTCTCCCCGACATGGAAGCCAGCGGCCTCCACGAAGGCGACACCGTCGAGGTCAAACTTATCGAAATCGACAAGAAAACCGGCAAGTACCGTCTGTCCATGCGTGCCCTCAAGCCCAAACCCGAAGGCTACGTAGAGCATAACGGCCGCAGCGAACGTCCACGCCGTGACGGTGACCGCGGTGACCGCCGCCCGCGTCGCGATGGCGAACGTCCACGCCGCGATGGCGACCGCGGAGACCGTCGTCCCCGCCGTGACAACAACCATCACAACGAAAACAACAACGACTGATAATCCCTCATAGAGGCATCAAGCCATACAGACCGGAGCGGCTGCCCTCACGGGCGGCCGCTCTTCTTTTGTGCCTTAATGAATATTCGCGTTGGTTGTTTTATTTGAAATTGTATTACGATTATAATCTACTGAAAAAGAGTGTATTACACTTTTAATTGACACTAATTAACAGATTTTAACCGAGGGGTTAATTGGACGTTTGTACTTTTGTGCTAAAAAAATGTTTCACCTTCAAATTATGCTATTATGGATTCGATTTTTGCTTTTTTGAATGCCAATTTATTTGTAAGCTTTGTCTTAGGCATTGTCACTTTGGTCGCAATGTGGCGTGTGTTTTCAAAAGCCGGGTATTCCGGTTGGTATACTCTGGTCCCGGTTTATAATACCGTTATCTTTCTTCGAGTAGCTAAGCGCTCTCCATGGTTGGTATTCCTGACTCTTGTGCCGTATATAAGCCTTGTATTCAGTCGGGGTGTTGATTACTCCTCATTGTGGTATTCCACATCCTACATCTCTTTTATGTATTACCTGCTTTATGTGATGGATTGCATTAGTCTTATAGTGCCTCTCATAGGTGGAATCGGAATAGCCAAGGCGTTTGGTAAAAATACCGTTTTTGGTATCGGTTTGTTTTTGTTGCCGTTCATCTTCTATCCGATCCTTGCTTTCGGCAATGCCGAATATACAGATGACGATGAGGGCTTTTAAGGCTGCGTCTAAGTCGCAAGCCCTGTAGGGGCGTAATACATTGCGCCCCTACAGTAGGTACATTCAGCCCAATTCAGCGAAACGCCGAACGATGACTACAGACTAAGTCTCCTTCATCTGCGTTTATACACATAAAGTGAGGGACAGCCGCAATGGTTGTCCCTCGCTTTGTGTGACGGCTTAAAGCCGTGATTTGTCGTTATCAGTCAGCGAATTCGATGAGGACGGTATCGTTGCCGATTTGGTCGCCGGGAGCTACAAACACGCGCTTAACGGTGCAGTCGCGGTCAGCGGTAACATCATTCTCCATCTTCATGGCCTCGTAAACCAAGAGGGTCTTGCCCTTGGTCACCTTGTCGCCGGCGGCCACGTCAATGCTGATGATGCGTCCGGGCATGGGAGCCTTGACTACGGGTCCGGTGATAGGCTCTTCGGCAGCGGCAGGAGCAGCTTCAGCCTCGGCAGCAGCGGGAGCGGCAGCAGCAGCGGCAGCCTTGGCGGCGGCGTATTCGGCAGCACGACGTTTCTTCAAGAACGGCAGAGCCACATTGGGCAGCAATTCAAGCAACAGTTTCTCCTCGGTATTCGAGGCAAGCTTAGCGCCGCCACAATCGGCCAAAGCGGGATTTTCAGGTTCTTTGTACTTGGAGGTATCGTATGCGTACTCGGTGGCATCGCCGGTGATTTTTTCGCGGAAAGCGGGATCTACGGGCACGGGAGTGTGGCCGTATTCGCCCTTAACCAGCGAAATAAACTGGTTGGACTTGGTGGTGTAGTCGGGATTGCCTTTGCGGCGGTCGATGGCCACCATCACAGCCTGGCTGCCTACAATCTGGCTGGTAGGTGTAACCAGGGGCACCAGACCGGCATCGCGGCGTACCATAGGTATCAGGCGCATAGCGTCTTCGAGAACGTCTTCGGCCTTGAGCGACTTCAGCTGAGCCACCATATTGGAGTACATACCGCCGGGAACTTCGGCATTCTTCACCAGCTCGTTGGGTTTGGGGAAGCCGAAATACTTCTCGATAGCGTGGCATGCGTCGAGCAATGCTTCTTCGTTGCCTGCCTTGGCTGCAGCGACAGCGGCATCGATTTGTGCCTCGACTTCGGCGGGAACCTTGTCGGTGAGGGGATCGAATTCGCGGGGGAAGTTGTCTTTGTTCAGGTCGTAAGCAGCGAGGCTCTGACGAGCGCCGCGCAGTGCCTTGCGGATTTCGCCGACGGCCTTCATATCCACGTCCAGTTCGACGCCGAGTTTGTCTGCAAAGAGGTATACCAATTCGATGGCCGGAGCAGCGCTACCGCCGCCGAACCACCAGATATTGGTATCGAGGATATCGACACCGTGGAGTATGGCCATGATGCAGGATGCAAGGCCGTAGCCGGGTGTGCAGTGTGTATGGAAGTCGATGTCAACATTGACATTGGCTTTGAGTTTGGAGATGATGGAGGCTGCACGCGAAGGTGTCACGAGGCCGGCCATATCCTTGAGGGTGATTATCTTGGCGCCGAGGGCTTCCATAGCCTTGGCTTTCTCAACGAAGTATTCGTCGGTGAAAATTTTCTTGGGAGCGGGAGCTGCGGGAGCTTTCTTGCCGAACAATTTGGCGAAGAAGCCCTTGGGTGCTTCGACCTGAGGCGCTTCTTCCTTGGGGTCTACGGTGTAGCATACGGCACCGTCGGGGACGCCGCCCAGGGCGTTGATCATGCGGATGGACTCCTTGACGTTGTCGATGTCGTTGAGCGCATCAAAGATACGCATAACATTCAGACCGTTGGTGATAGCTTCTTTGTAGAAGCCTTCGAGCACATAGTCGGGATAAGGCACATAGCCAAAAAGGTTGCGACCGCGAGACAGAGCCGACAGCATCGACTTGCCCTTCATGACTTTGGAGACGGAGCGCAGACGATCCCAGGGAGATTCGTCGAGATAGCGCATTACCGAGTCGGGTACGGCGCCGCCCCATACTTCCATAATGTAGAAGCCGGCATTCTCGTACAACGGCAGCAGTTTGTCAATTTCGGACTGGCTCAAACGGGTGGCGAACAATGATTGTTGGCCGTCGCGGAGTGTTAGGTCGCGGATTTTCAGTTTACGCTTTTCCATAATTAATGGTCAGTGGGTTTGTGAGGTTAATATGGTATTGGATAATGTTTGTCATTATCTGTATAGTGTATCGAGGTGACGTTTTGCCATGTCGCGGCGCGTGATTTCACTATGAATAACGCCCGGTCAAGACACTTTGTCCTCCCGACACCGCAAAGTTAACAGAAAATATTTGATATGCAGAAATTTTTCCCTAAATATTTTCGCGAAAAATGACTATTTTTGCAGTCCAATAAAACCCTTTCGAAAATGTTCAATATTTTCAAAAAGCCATCAGAACCCATAAACCTTTGGTTTTCAACAGATATACACTGTCATGTAGTCCCCGGAGTAGATGACGGCTCACCTGACGCGGATACTTCCTCCGAACTGGTGTCGGCGTTGTACGATATGGGCATACGCCATATCATAGCGACGCCGCACGTCACTCAAGCCACTTTCGAGAACAATCCTCAGACTTTGGCCGGCCCGATTCAGGCGCTCAAAGATGTTCTGGCGCGCGATGGCGTGGACGTACGCATCGACCACTCGGCCGAATATCGTATCGACGAGCTGCTGCAACGGCATATCGAGCAAGGTATACTCATGCCCTTCCCCGACAATTACCTGCTTATCGAAAACTCCTTCATTCAAGAGCCGTGGAACATCGAACAATTAGTGTTTGACTTACAAGTACGCGGATACAAGCCCATACTCGCGCACCCGGAGCGCTACCTATACTACCATGCACGCGGCAACCGCTACCAAGAGTTGCACCGCAACCTTTTGTTCCAAGTCAATATGCTGTCCCTGGCCGGATACTACGGCAAGCAGGAAAAGAAAATGGCCGAGGCACTGGCCAAGGCCGGAATGGTGGACTTCCTGGGTACGGATATGCACGGGCATCGCCACGTAACTTGCCTGCGCGAATATCTCGCGTCGTCCGAAGCGCGCCACCATCGCAACTTGCTCGCTCCCAAAATCAAGAATAACATTTTCGACTGAAAAGGCCGCGAACAAGGCCTGCAATAGCCGTAGTAGTCCAATAGCTGCTACGGCTATTGCTGCTATTATGGCTATTGCTGCTATATTATAGCTATTATAGCTGCTATAGCCGTTATGGCTGATACGCAATTACTTGGATTGAATGACGGCGATGGCCTTATCGAGCATCGTGTCGTGTCCCATAGCGGCTTGTGCCGGGTCAAGGTCGACCGCACAGCCATCCGAGGGGTTGACCCCGGCCTCGGTGCTGTTGCCTTGCGCATCCAAGAAGGAGCAGGCCGAGAAGCGTATGCTCCATCCGCACGGCAACTCGGAAGACATCGGCATTCCGCTACCGCCGCCGGTGGTAGCCCCGACAACGGTGACTGTCGGCAATAGGCGCATCACGGACACAAAGTTGTTGGCTGCGCTGAAGGTGGAGCGGTTGCACAGCACCACCACGGGCTTCAGCCAGCGCACACGTCCGGCATCGGCTGCATCATAATAATAGGCGTAAGGTTCGGCAAAGTCGCCATGCCCCGGCCCGGTCTTATGTACAGTGTATCCGGCAAGGGTACGTCCCGTGATAAAGCGCCGTACAAGGGTTTCGACATTGGTCATATTGCCACCACCGTTGTCACGCACGTCAATAATCAGGCCCTGAGCTATCTCGAAGTACGATAATACGGCGTCAAGATTGCCCTCGCCGATGGTGCTGCTGAAACTACGATACGAGACATATCCTATACGCTGGGGCAGCATGGCGTAAGTCAGCGCTCCGGCTTGGCGATAATCAAAGTTCAAGTAATGTTCGAGCACAAGGCGCTCGTCGTAATTTTGCGGATAGTCGCTCCACCACTTGCGATAGTACGAAGTGTTGAACGAGGCCGACAAATTGACATGGCCGTCGCGCAACTCGTCCAGCATACGAGCGCATACATCGAAAAGCTGCTGCGCCGTGCGGCACGCCTTAGCTTGCGGACGATAGCGGCGATACACCTCGTCCCAGTCCACGCCTTTCCGGTCAAAGAAGCAGTAATGCCGATCCAAAATATTCCATAGTGCGTCAAAATTGCCCATGATTGTATTATCTTCTTCCTCGATACTGTGGCAAGCCATGAAACCGAGGGTCAGAATTGCGCAAATCAGCGCACAACACGCTGTATGTATCTTTGTGCTAATAGCGGTCATATCTGTCGATTAGGTATACGCTCTTGATTCGGAGATGTCTCTATATAATTCGGAGATGTCTCTATATAATATTGTGTATCTCAATAGCTTGCGGCAACAATGCGAGTCCCCGGAGCAGTAGTCGTTGAAGTCATGGGTACGGATAGCCAGCGGGTGACTACGGCGACACTGAAAGCATGAGTGACACTACGCGTCGTGATGTCATTGGCTCGTGTCGAACGCAAGTCGAAGTGGTAGCCCAGACGCAGTGTCGTGCCTCCGAAATGCAAGTCGGCCCATGCGCGCGCGTCAATGCGTCGGTAGTTGCCCGGCCACGCCACATGTGCCAGTCCTCGGCGGTCTCCGAGGTATATTTCGTAATACAACTGCCCGTATTGCGGCGAGAAGAACGCTCCGGTCAGAGGCATGGCAGCCATAAGGCCCCAAGTAACGGGAAGGCGGCCTACGCGCATAGCATAAGTCGCAGCGCCACTGACGCCTACCACCCATGCGCCCTTGGCTGCCGCAGGATTGTTGCCGTTGCGTCCCAAATACAAGGCTCCGGCATTGAGGGCTGTATAGCCACCTATGCCGGCGCTGACTGCATAGGTGATTAGGAAGCGCCGAGTCATTCCCCACGAGGCCTCGAAGTCAAAGTTCCACATCGTGGCATTGCGTGCCGGGTTCTGCGTATGATCTACAGTGCCGCCAAGAGTCAATCGCATGCTCCAACGCTCCGGGTCAAAACCCATGGCCTGTGTACGGCTGTACGAGACGGCGCTATGCCATCCGTCATAATGCAGCGGCGTAAGATAGGTGTCGGCGAGGTGAGCACTGCCTACCTCGATGCCATATGAAGATGTCACGGGTCGCACCACAACGGACACTGTGTCAGCTATGCCGGGGGACATGGCCACAGCAGGCAGTGTACACAGTAGCGCGGCAACGGCTACGATTTTAGAACATACGCTGTTGACCATTGATTTCGTCTCTGATTTCATCGTCACTGCGTTCGGGCTCGATTTCGACTTCGGGAACATCTTCTTCCTCGGGCGTGTCATCGTAGCTTTCCTCGGGCATTTCACGCGGCTCGAGTTCTTCCACAGCAGCCACATTCCACGTGGTCAGTCGTTTGCCACGTGCCTTGAAAGACTTGACGGCGATGAACTCGGGTACATCCACTACCATGGGGTCACGGAAGTCGTCCGGAGTACCGAAGGTGATGCGGAAACGGGCGCCCAAGTGGTCGCTCAGCGCTATCAATTGCGACTTGTCGTCTGCGCCCACAAAACGCTGATGGCGTGTCGAGGCCTCGAAGGTGAAACGCTTGAGATATGGATAGCCTTGGTCGGCATCGTTGAGTATCGCCGTCCACACCTTGTGGCTGTTGAATTTCTCGATGCGCAAGATATTGTCTTCGTAGTGGTTGGTGACATTAAAGTCGCCGGTATAGTATTCGCCGTTTTTCAGTATGACAAGAATGAGATCCGTACCTTGGAATTCGCCGAGGTATCGGCCGCGACCGTCATAATTGAGGCGCAAGACATCCCGGTCAAACCATACTTGGCGGCCGCCCAAGGTACTTGTGCCCTTCTCCTTGAGCGAGAAGCGGTGTACTTCGTTTCGGGTCACCAAGTTGCCTCCGGAGGCACGCCCCTTGACAGCCAATTTGCTGAAATCGACGTCAAATTGCAACGTCTTCAGTCGCGGACGCGGTTTGAGGGTGACTTTTACAACCTCGGCCTCGCCGTTAGCATTGGCACTGAACCAGACAACACGCGAGCCGTCCTTGCCCTTGGTCAGATTGTACTCGGTATCGCGCTTCAAGCCCATGACGGCAAAGCGTTTCATGTAATAGGCACCGCCGCGGCCGTCTTGATAGATGACATTGTAGATAGTACGCTCGTCCTTGCGCTTAAATACGGCAAGATACAGGATATTGGTGCCTACCGACAATTTATCACTTACGCGTACCACCTTGTAACGGCCGTCTTTGTAGAATATGATGACATCATCCAGCGATGAGCAGTTGCATACAAATTCGTCATTTTTCAGCGCCGTACCTATGAAGCCCTCCTTGCGGTTGATGTACAAGCGCTCATTGGCCTCGGCCACGGTGGCCGCTTCTATGGTATCGAAATTGCGCAGCTGGGTGCGACGCGGATAGGCTTGACCGTATTTTTCTTTGAGGCGTTCAAACCATTCGATGGTGTATTGCGTAAGATGTTCTATGCGGTCGTTGATGCGACTGATACGATCGAGGTAATTGGCGATACGGCGGTCGGCCTCGTCGGCGTTGAAGCGTAAAATACGACGCATCTTGATTTCCAACAGCTTGACAATATCGTCACGCGTAACCTCGCGTATCAACTTGGCCTTGAGCGGTTCCAAACGCTTGTCGATATGCGCCACGGCTGCATCCAGATCGGGAGCCTGCTCGTATTCTTTGTCCTTGTATATGCGTTTCTCGATAAAGTATTTTTCGAGCGATGCAAAATACAGGGCCTCATTGACTTCGTCCAATTCGATTTGAAGCTCGCGCAACAGAATTTGTCGCGTATGGTCTACACTGTAGCGCAACACGTCGCTGACGCCGAGGAACCGTGGGTGACGATCCTCGATAACGCAACAGTTGGGCGAGACACTGACTTCGCAAAAGCTGAAAGCATATAGCGCATCTATAGTCTTGTCGGACGATGTGCCGGGTTGCAGGTATACCAGTATACGTGCCTCTTGGGCAGTGTGGTCCTCAACTTTGCGTATCTTGATTTTGCCCTTTTCGAAGGCGCTGAGTATCGAGTCTATGACCGTACCTGTGGTCTTGCCGTAAGGTATCTCGGTGATGGCTATGGTTTTATTGTCTACCTTCTCGATTTTGGCACGTATGCGTATGCGTCCGCCGCGGCGTCCGTCATTGTATTTGCTGACATCCAACATTCCGCCGGTGGGGAAGTCGGGATACAATTCGAAGTTCTCGCCGCGCAAGTATGCCACAGCGGCATCAATGATTTCATTGAAATTGTGCGGCATTATACGCGACGACAGGCCCACGGCGATACCTTCGGCACCCTGAGCCAGCAGCAGCGGAAACTTGGTGGGCAGGGTCACCGGCTCTTTCTTACGGCCGTCATAGCTCATAGTCCAATCGGTGACCTTATCGTCATATAATGTCTCTAGTGCAAAAGGCGACAGGCGTGCTTCGATGTATCGGCCGGCGGCGGCACTGGCGCCGGTGAGAATATTACCCCAGTTACCTTGGGTCTCCACCAACAGTTCTTTTTGTCCTAACTGCACGAGTGCATCCTTGATGGACGCATCACCATGCGGGTGATACTGCATGGTATTACCGACAATATTAGCCACCTTATTGAAACGACCGTCATCGAGAGTCTTCATCGAGTGGAGTATACGGCGCTGCACGGGCTTGAGGCCGTCCTGAATATGCGGCACGGCACGCTCGAGAATCACGTATGAAGCATACTCGAGAAACCAGCATCGGTACATGCCGCGCAAATGATGGGTCAGCGCGTCACCCTCGATGATGGACGCTGCGGTGATGTCGTCCAAGTCGCGAATGTTTCCACTTGCAGCAGTCTCGGAGTCTTCTTCATCGGCGATGTCAAAATCATCGGCATCTTTTGTTTCGGCATTTTTGTCCATGGCTGTATCGCCGGTGTCTGCCTCGGCAGCACCGGCATTTGCGGTATCGGAAGCACCGTCAGTCTCCCGGGGTTGGATGGTATCGTCGTTTTCGGTCATAATTCGTTGGGATGAAAGCCCGGCGCGCCCGTTTCGGCGCGTAAGGCCATATTTGCTGCAAAGATAGCGTTTTTTCTCCGAAAAGGCAACAGCCGCCGGCTCTCACCTGCGATCTCACTTGCGATATGAGGCCGTTCGCCGCCAATTCGGGCGAATGTTTGGCTTATGGAAGCGGATTGTCGGCATTTTTGTGTAATTTTGTACTCTTGTAAACGGCGGCGCACGATGTGTGTCCGCACCAATATCATCGTAAATGCTTGACACATTAGGACAATACATAGTCACTGTGGCCGATTGGGTATGCGGTTATCCGCTATTTTTCCTGCTCATAGGCGGCGGACTATACCTGTTTATCAGTTCGGGCGCGGTATCGCTGCGCCGACTTCCGGCATCGCTGGCCGAGTTGCGCCGCCGTCCGGGCAACGCCGAGCGCCAAGCCGGCCAAATTTCATCCGTACAGGCACTTCTGTCTGTTGTCGCCGCCACCGTCGGACTGGGCAATATCGCCGGCGTGGCCATAGCCTTGGTCATGGGCGGACCCGGCGCCATATTTTGGATGTGGGTCAGCGCAATCGTCGGGATGTCCACCAAGTACCATGAGGGGGCTTTGGCGGTGATGTACCGCGGCCAAAACCCTTCGGGACGTCCGCGCGGAGGTATGATGTACATCATCGAGGAGGGCCTGGGACACAGATGGCGGCCTTTGGCGACATTCTTTGCCATTGCCGGCATGTTCGGCACCCTGTGCATTATGAACGCCAATCAGTTGACCGAAGCCGTCACGGCGACATTCACCACACCCCAATGGATCGAAAGCAGCAGCCTGCTGGCCGCCGTATCTTCGGTGACATCGCTGTCGCACATCCAGGCTTTCAAACTGCTTTTCGGCATATTGGTGGCCGTGATTGTCGCCTTGGTGGTATTGCGCGGCATCAGGCGCATCGCGCGCGTAGCCTCGGTCATGGTCCCATTTATGGTGGGCGTGTATTTTGTGATGGTACTATATATAATATGCACAAATTTAGGCCGCGTCCCCGATGTCTTTGCCTCGATATTCCATGAGGCCTTCAACCTGCAAGCAGGATTCGGAGCTTTCGCCGGAATCGCAATTATAGGTGCACGCCGCGCCGCATTGGTCAACGATGCAGGCATCGGTACAGCTTCTATCATGCATGGCGCCAGCCGCAATACCAATCCCGTGCGCGAAGGACTTATCGCCATGCTCGGCCCGGCCATAGACTCCGGTCTGGTGTGCACGCTCACAGCCACGGCTCTGCTGATATGTGTCCCGGACATCCAAAGCATCGAAGGTGTCAAGGGTCTTGCCATAGCCATGGACGCCTTCGGCCGCGCAATTCCGGGCGGTGCATATATGCTGATGTTTGTGGTGATATGCTTTGCCCTCTCCTCGATGTTCAGCTACAGCTACTACGGCACAAGCTGTGCCGCATATCTCTTTGGCGAGCGCAAGGCCCGCTACTATACCTACGCCTTCCTGGCTTCGCTGGTGGTCTTTGCCGTGGTGCCGCTTGAGGCCGCCGTGGGCATGTGCGACCTGTTCTACGCCATGATGGCGCTGCCGACAATGTTCACGCTGCTGGCGCTCAGCCGACGCGTCCACCGCGTTACCCGACAATGGTTTGCACGGGTCAAGGACAAAAACGCAAAACCGGAAGACAATACATTTCAGCCTAACGACATACAATGATTCTCGACTTTATCACCTGGGACGCAGATCCCATAATCATAGATTCTTTTGTGACCGTGCGCTGGTACGGCCTGATGTTTGCCATCGGATTTCTGATCGGGTACAGTATTCTTTACCGCATGTTCCGCCACGAGGGCACTCCGGAGCGCTGGATGGGTTCGATATTCCTGTGGACCGTTGCCGGCACCGTTCTGGGCGCACGCTTGGGACACGTGTTTTTCTACGAATGGGACTGGTACTCGCAGCATCCCGAACATATTCTTTCGATATGGGAGGGCGGACTGGCCAGCCACGGAGGCGCAATAGGCATCATCATTGCAGTACTGCTGTTTTCATGGATTACGACAAAGCGCAGCCCGCTATGGACTTTTGACCGCCTGGTGATACCCATTGCGCTGGTAGGTGCCTTGATTCGTTTCGGCAATCTGATGAACAGCGAAATCTACGGCCATCCCACCGACCTGCCTTGGGGCTTTATCTTTGTGAACGACCATGAGTACAAAGGCATACCCTGCCACCCGACACAAATCTACGAATCGCTCTGCTATCTGGCGCTATTCGGCCTGCTGATGTGGATGTACTGGCGGCGCAATGCCGAACGTCGCCCGGGACTGATTTTCGGCGTATTTCTGACGGTGCTTTTCTCCTGTCGCTTCCTTATCGAATTTGTCAAGAACGTCCAAGTATCTTTCGAGGAAAATATGACCCTGAACATGGGACAATGCCTAAGCATACCGTTCATCATCGTAGGCATAATCCTTATTGTACGTGCGTACGTACGGCCTAAGAAGGACATCGCCTTCCCCGACCGCTTCTCCGACCAAGACCAAGCCAAGAAATAGGACATTCACAGAAGTCAAGAAAAAAAACCATCCACAAACATGAAGGACCTATTGCGACGACATCTCCCGGCCATAGCCCTTGCCGCCTGCCTTGTCCTGCTGGTGGGCATACGGTTTGCGGCCATATACGGGCGCACGCAGCTGCATTCCGATGAAGTTTTTTCGGTGATGCTGTCACGCCACAACCGGGCCTATGTCCAAGCCCTGCCCGAAGGATCGTACACCGGGGCGCAGCTCAAGGAAGTGCTGACACGCGAACACAGCCTCGGCGAAGACCTTGCATCGCTACACTCCAACAACTATGACATCCCGCACGCCTCGATGTACTACATGGCATTGCGCGTGGCGCTGGAACCGCTGGACGACGGATGGGACGCCCAAGCAGTGGCCCGCGCCGGCGGATGGCTAAATATCATCTTCATGGTCGTGGCCTTCCTGGCTATGTGGCGCATAGGCATACTCGTTTTCGGTCGCGAGCGATGGTGGCTGACTTTGGCCATAATCACTGCCGCCATGGCCACGCGCACTGCAGTCTTCGACACAATGTTTGTGCGCGAGTACCAAATGGCACAAATGTGGCTGACGCTGCTGGCCTTGTGTGCCGTGAAGATATGTATCCGACTCAAAGACAAGCCTATAGGCTTCAAACTGTACGCAGCTCTCACAATTACCATCTGCGGAGCGCTCAGCACCGGGTATCTCAATGCGATATACGTGGCCCTTGTCGGTTTGGGACTGCCGGTGGCTGCCGCACGCCGCCGCCGATATTCAGACATCGGCCGAATGGCACTGTGCGCCGTCGCAGCCGTGGCTATGTGCTGGGTGATTTACACGGGATTTTTCAATTTTCTGCTGCATCCGACAGTACATACGCGAGGCAGTTTTGCCAACGGCGGCGCCTCCTTACAGCGCGTAACCCTATGGCTCGGCTCGGACACACTGACATGGACCGGTACCATAGCCTGCGCCGCCGTCCTCGTCATATTGGCGTGGAAAAAGCGACTCGGGCAGCTCAGGCACTATGCCGTAGTGCTTTGGCTGGCGCTCGGCGCAATTGTTGCCATATTCCTCACCGACTATGCCTCGGTGCTTCACCAGGCACGCTACGCCTTCCCGCTGCTGCCTTTGGCGATGCTGCTGCCGGGAGCGCTGATTGCGGCCTTGGACGACAGCACATCTCGCTCGGCAGCCACCGTATGGGTCACCTATTACATTGCCTTGGCTCTGCTATGGCCCGTGCGCACCAATTACGGATGGCTACAGATGGCGCAGTTGGTGGAAAAAGGCGCAGTATTTTATCGCCTCAACCCCAACGAACTGCCACAAGCGATACCGGTGCTGCGCGACGATGCCGCATACATCGTCACCTCCAAGGCGGACACTGTGCGTGCTCACACCGACATCCCGATAGTGACGCGGCTTGCACCACCCGTTGCGGTCAAGAGCATGCGCGCCTTCACCGGACCATTAAAGCTGTACACGACCAAGGCGGCCGAAAAATCGCAGCCGATGCCGAACAATACACCCACGGCAAGGCGTTAAACCTTCGCGCCCGGGCTTAGTCCAACAGATACATCGCGAGCGCAGAGCGCCAAGAACTCGACGCGGACATTGCGCCGGACATTACCGATAAGTACACGACAAATACATACGATACAACAACTTCCACACGGCATAATAATATGATTATGAACACCATCAAATGCTTCTTCGCCGCTATCGCGGTTTCGACAACACTGAGCGGATGCTCTGCCGCAAGCCGGCCTTCCGCTCCCGCCAACGAGATTGTAACCCGACAGCCCTCGGCCGTAGCACCGGGCGAGGATATCGGAAAGTCACTCATCGGCGAATGGACTATAATCAAAGTAGGCACCACCGACATCCGCCAAGACGAGGACATGCCATACATCAACTTTTCGCCGGCCGAATTACGCTTCTATGCTTTCAACGGCTGCAATATCATCAACGGCGACTACCGCGTCGAAGGCTCGACCATCATCCTGTCGCAAGTGCTGTGCACCCAGCGCCTATGCCCCGACATATCATATGACGGTGAAATCAATTACGCATTGCGCGAAGGCGAAAAAATCCACGTCTCCATCAAGGATATAGGCAACGAGTCCTATATGTACCTCAGCGACGGAACAGGACATAAGCTGCTGACGCTGCGTCGCCACAACATGGACTTTCTGAACGGCGAATGGGTTGTGGTCAAAATAGGCAACGAGACAGTGGACGATGAAGGCGTCAACATCTTCTTTGACATATCCGCGAAAAAAATCCACGGAAATTCGGGATGCAACTACTTTAACGGAAACATCTCCATGGATCCGGCAACGGCCAATTCCATCAATTTCACAAATATGGGCGTCACTCGCATGTCTTGCCCCAACAGCGACCGCGAACGCAAGATGCTTGTAGCGCTTGAACAAACCGCCACAGCCATACGCGGCGGTAGCGACAAGGCCCTGCTCATCGACCGAAAGGGCAAGACTCTACTGACGCTCAAACGCGCGCCAAAAGACGACATGTAATCGGCTCGGCCGACATATATACCGCTTCAAATCGCGGAAAAAGCATCATTGTGCATGCTTTTTCCGCGATTTATACATATCTTTTTATTCTGTCGGTGTATAATCTCCCGATTTTTATGTAAATTTGTTCGAGACATAACCAACAACGACATTTATGGCATCTTCGGAAAAAGAATTGTACGGACTTATCGGCTACCCCCTCGGGCACTCGTTTTCGCAGGGATATTTCAACAACAAATTTGCCAGTGAGGGCATAGATGCCGAATACCTCAATTTCGAAATCCCGTCTATCACTGATTTAGCCGAAATCATAGCTGCGCACCCGGCTTTACGCGGACTCAATGTCACCATTCCTTACAAGCAGGCCGTCATCCCATATTTGGACGAAATCGACCCTACAGCGCGCAAAATCGGCGCCGTAAATGTCATACGCGTCTCCCGCAATGCGGCCGGACACGTCCATCTCAAGGGCTTCAATAGCGATATTATAGGATTCACGGATTCGATATCGCCGCTGCTGGCAGGCAAGGATCATAAAAAAGCTCTGGTACTTGGTACGGGCGGTGCATCGCACGCCGTCATCGCCGGACTTTCGAAACTCGGCATCGAGGGAACACTTGTGTCGCGTGCACCCCGGCCGGGCGTAATCACTTACGCAGACCTCGACGAAGATATCATGGCTTCCCATACGGTCATCGTCAATACGACGCCGCTGGGTATGTATCCGCAAGTAGATGCTTGCCCCGACATCCCATACGGATTGGTCACCGAGGCACACGTGTGCTTCGACTTGCTTTACAATCCGGACGTAACCCTATTCATGCAGCGGTGCGCCGAGCAGGGCGCCACGGTCAAAAACGGTCTCGAAATGCTTCTGCTGCAAGCTTTTGCATCTTGGGAAATGTGGCACCGCACCGACTAACCGTCCCCCCCTCCGACCAACAGCCCTACAACCCTGAGCAATGCGGCACGACATCAAGCACCCCGACATCTGATTTATTGAAGGAATGCGCCCTTGGACACAGTCTTTACACGAAAAATGTATGGCGCTTCCGGCCTTAATTCCGGCCGCAGCTTTTGCCATAGGCATAGCCATGGCTCGATATACGCCCATGCCGATATGGGGCGTTGTGATTCTTGCCGTAGCTACCGTGTTTTTTGCTGCAATCGGCCGCCGTATACCCTCGATAGCCATAGGACTGGCCATGACGGGATATATCTGCGGCGACTCGGCACTTCCCGAGCCGCTGCCATCGGCCCTCGATGACAAGACGGTAAACATCGTCGGCGAAGTCGTCAAAGCCGAGCCGGGGGCGGATCGCACCCGATATATCATCGAAGTGACGCAATACTACGATGTCAAAGACGCCAAGGGAAAAAACAATGGCCAAGGGAAAAGCGATGCCAAGAGAAAAAGCGACGGCAAGGGGAAAAGCGACGGCAAGGGGAAAGCGAATTGCGACACGAAGTGCAAGGTGCACAGCGTAAAGTTCCGTACCGCACTGTACGACAACGGCATACGCACTTACCATCCCGGTGACATCGTGAGCGCTCAAGGCAAATTGCGCGATGCGCGTGTCCGCGATATTGTCCCGGATGCAGCCAATTACAACGAGTACCTGTATCTGCAAGGAGCCAATTCGACATTCCGTGTATCCAAAGACGAGATACACTTAGTACGCAAATCTTCGGGCAATGCGCTGCACAACGCCCTCGAAAAAGCACGTGCCGCAACCACCAACGCCATCATCGACTCGGGCGTCAGCAGCGATGTTTCGGCCTTCCTCACGGCTGTCATCGTCGGCGACGATTCGTACTTGATGCCGGATACGGACGAAGCTTTCCGCACTTCGGGACTTGCGCACCTACTGGCACTCAGCGGATTGCACGTCGGCATAATCATTATGTTCATCACGGTCTGCCTTTCGTGGATGCGTCATACACGATACGGCTACCGACTTTTTTATATACTGCTGATCATGGCGGCGTTTGCCTACGCGGCATTTGCCGGGATGACACCCTCGGTGGTACGCGCCGCCACTATGACCGCCGTATTGTGCCTCTCCGCGCTGACCCAACGCCGCCTGAGCGTGTACAACGGCCTATGCGTAGCCGTGTTTTTATGGCTGGTCATCAACCCGTTATGGCTATTCGCTCCCGGATTTCAGATGTCCGTGTGCGCCGTCTTAGGCATCACCGTGGCCCTACGTGCCGTCAATGCTTACAAGATACGGCGTACTTGGGTCAAAAAAGCGCTACGCATCGTCATCATCCCTATGGCGGCAATGGCAGCCACGGCCATCCCGGCTATGGCTTATTTCCATACATTCCCGTTGTACTTCCTTCCGGCCAACATTTTGGCTTCCATAGCGATAGTGCCTCTAATGCTTTGCGGCGTGCTGCTGGCCATAGCCACGCTGACAGGCATAGGACATGGGGCTTTGGCTTATTTTTGCGAAAAGTTGTACTCGTTCATCGAATTCTCGGCCAAGACTTTCGGCGGTGACTCGGGGGTGGTACACGCCTATCCGTCGACGTTGACGATTGTCTGCTGTCTGGCGGCGACGGCCGCATTTTTCATTCTCTTGTATCGACCGCGCAGTATCTTACGTATCAGCTCATTATGCTGCACATGTCTACTCATTGCGCTATCGGCATCTTGCGACCGAAGCCGGGTGTCCATCGACGCTTATGTCCTCGCCGGAGGCACTTCGACGGACATACTTCTGGCCGACAGGGACAGCGTATACCTTATTACGGACGCAACGGGCATCAATGCAGCCAATATCCGTACCGCCGAGCAGCAGCGCTATCGCGACATGCTGCTGCGCCGCACGGCCAACGCCGAATTGGTATTACTCTCTGCCGACTTTACACGCCGCAATTTCAGACGCTCGGGCAATGTCCTCGACTGCGGACAGCGACGTATCTTACTGGCCGACAGCGACTCGATAGTGCCGCCGTCCGAGCGCTGCGACTATGCCCTGATATGTCGCGGCTTCAAGGGCGACATCCGCAAAGTTGCACAATACGCCGATACGGTGCTCATAGGTCCATCGGTACACTATCGCCGCCGCCGTCGCTTCGAAGCGCGGATGGACTCGGCAGGCACGCCCTACAAGGATATGCGCCGCGAGGGCGGACTGGCCATACACATCGCATCAAATTAATTCATTATCAACTACATAAAACGCAATCTTATGGTTAAACACATTGTAATGTTCAAGCTTACGGGCGATGTAGCCACTCGCCGCGCCGTCGCCGAAAAGTTTGCCGAAGCGCTACGCGCCCTCCCCGAACAAATCGAAGTACTCAAATCCATCGAAGTCGGCCTCAACGAAAACCCCGGCGAGGATTGGGACGTCGTTCTGACAGCCATAGTCCCGACCATGGCGGACGTAGAGACATACGCCAAGCATCCGGCACACGTTGCCGCTGCCGGTCTTCTGGCCGGGCATAAGGAACTGCGTGCCTGCGTAGACTACAATTTCTGATTACGGGATATAGGACCGCAGGTCCACACGTTTAAGTGCATTAAAAAACAGAGGGCGAAGCCATTATACGGTTTCGCTCTCTGTTTTTATTTGTCGATGGGAGTGTTTCAAAAATCGTAGGGCCTATAGATATTCGCTACTATGACACACCTTCAAGGCCCTAAAAAGTGTCGCGGGCTCGAGACTCAAAAGAGCTTGCCGAAAAGCCAGAGTATAAACAATATGCTGAGCGCCGCTATGGCGATGCGCACCAAGCATCCCGCAGCCATACATCCGCCGGCAATAGCTCCTCCGGCAGCATCAGAGCCGGCATTTTGGCCGTCCGAACCGATAAATCCGATAAGTCCGCCGATAATGCAGGCTATGACAATAACCCAAATCCACATATTTGTATTGATGTTAAGTTTGACATTGTTTGTTGTACGCAGCTTGAATACTCGTCTAAAGATTTTTTGCTTAACCCTTAAGGACCTCAGTATTTCAAGCTCCTACTCTTATATCCCTATGGAGAGTAAAAAGTAAATCCTAATACTTCGATAATTGTGCGTGACAGACTCCGCGCCGCAATATACGCAGGACAGCGCATGATATACAAAAGCACTCCGAGCACCGTACATATACAAAAAAAAGAGAGTCGCGCATGCGCGGCCCTCCTTTTATGTTGCTTCGATCTATATCTATAGATTATTCAGCGGCAACGGTGCTATCAGCAGCAACAGCGGGAGTGTCAACAGGAGCCTGTTCAACAACTTCGGTCTGAGCAGCAGCTTTCAGTCTGTCGGAATCGGTAGCGGCAGCTTTTTCGCCTTTACCGCAGGAGAACATAGATACGCTGAATGCAACAGCGAGAAGGAGAACTAACTTTTTCATTTTGTTTAAAGATTAGATATTAATTAATATGTTTGCTTCAAAAACACAGCAAAGGTATAGCCTTTTCCCGATACAACCAAACATTTTCCAAAATATTTGATGTTTTTCTATGTAAAATATTGTTAACGAGGCTCGATTTTAGGCCATATCTCACTGCATCACAGATGCTTATCAAAGGTTTAATCAACCTCCGATTTTTTATGTTTTTTTTCGTGTTCGGCGAGTTCGGCCACGATTCTATTGGCCATAGCGACGGCCTTGGTGATGTGATCGCAGACTTTGTCTTGTCCTATGAGGATATCGATGCCGGCTTGTTCCAGCGAATGGCGGACGCCGTCATTGACGCCGGACAGCACCACGTGTATGCCTTCGCGCTGCGACGACTTGATCAAAATCTCGAGGTTGTGCAGACCCGTAGCGTCGATAAAGGAGACTTTGCGCATACGGATGATACGCACTTTGGGCTTGAGGTTGCCGGTAGTGGTACGCATCACCTCGTCGAATTTGGTGGCCACGCCGAAGAAGAACGGGCCGTCAATCTCGTAGACACTGACGCCGCGAGCCACGTCAAGCACTTCGTGCTGCGACAAGTCTGTACCTTCGGCCACGTCCAGGTGGTCGCTATACACCTTGATTTGGGTATTTTGTGTCACTCGACGCAGGAACAGGATTATGGCAAGCAGCAACCCGAACTCGATTGCGATGGTCAGGTCAAAGATTACCGTCAGGAAGAATGTCACAAGCAGCACCGAAATGTCGCTGCGATGCGTGTGGAATATGGCTACCAGCGTGCGCCAGCCGCTCATGTTATATGCCACAACTATCAGTACGGCAGCCAAACAGGCCATAGGTACGTGGTTGATAAGCGGCATTGCAAACAGGAATATGAGCAGAAGTACAACAGCATGTACTACTCCGGCTACAGGCGTGCGTCCGCCGTTGCTGATATTGGTCATCGTGCGAGCTATGGCGCCGGTGACGGGAATACCGCCAAAGAACGGCACTACCATATTGGCTGCGCCTTGGCCTATAAGCTCGGTATTGGAGTTGGTATGGCTGCCGGTGACGCCGTCGGCTACGGTGGCGGACAACAGCGACTCGATGGCGGCAAGCACCGCAATGGTGAAGGCCCACGGCATAAGGCTATTGATTACTTCCATATCCCACGCAAAGGCCTGCGGCGCCGGAAGGTCCGTCTCCATATCGCCGAAGCGGTCGCCGATGGTCTCGACGGCAAAGTCGGGGAAGAGGCTATGCAACAAGGCAACGCCGGCCGTAACCACGACTATGGCCATAAGTGCGCCCGGCAGTCGCTTGGATATGCGAGGCGTCAATACTATAATAGCCAAAGAAACAGCGCCACAGCAAGCGTCGTCCACGAAATATCGCCGATATGTTCAAAATACACACCCCATTTGCTGATAAAGGCTCCGGGCACATCCGCCAGACCAAGCCCGAAGAAGTCGTTGATCTGCGTGGAGAATATCGTGAGGGCAATACCGGCGGTGAAGCCAACTACTATGGGATAGGGTATAAACTTGATGACCGTTCCCAAATGGAACAAGCCCATGCCCACGAGCATCACCCCGGCCATAAAGGTGGCCACGCCGAGACCCTCGAGCCCGTATTGCTGAATGATACTATATACAATAATGATAAATGCTCCGGTAGGGCCGCCGATTTGCACTGAATTGCCGCCCAAAGCCGAGACGATGAAACCGCCGATGATGGCGGTGGTCAATCCGACCGTGGGGCTGACGCCGGAAGCGATGCCGAAGGCTATGGCCAAGGGCAGGGCAACGATGCCGACGACTATACCGGCGATGAGATCGGACTTGAAACGCGCCGCCGAATAGTGGCGCAGCGCCGAAACGATTTTCGGCGAAAAATCTATCGAGCCTGAAAAATTCATAGAAACTCTTACCTTAAAAAAAAATGATTAGTACTTTTATTGGAAACCTATGGGAGGAAAGATTTTTAGGCCGTCACAGCGGCATTTGCGCACCGACATCCTCACGGATGCGCGTACACAAAGACATCAGCGTCGATGCGCGGATGTCATCCGCGACATCTGCACACCGCGCTATGTTTACTTGATCAGCGAGCGCGTCACCTTGCCCGAGGCGTGGCGGCAGATATATATGCCCGCAGCTTGGGGACGACGGGTGTACGTGCGGCCTTGCATATCGGTCCAGGACACTGTCTCGCCCTCGGCATCGACGCTTATATCGTCCACCGCGTTCCAATCCGAACCATCGACGGTGGTCTTGGTACAGTTGATGGTGGCCGATACTGCAAATTGCACTTCGGTCACGCCCTGCTGTGTCGGAGTCCACACTCCGTCTGTCCACGTTCCGGGAGTCTCGGTATACATATAGTCTGCGCCGACCTTGGCTCCGGCGAAAGATATACCGAGGATGGCTTGATTTTCAACGGCCTTGACGGTGATGACGCTGCTTGCATAGGCTCGCATTTCGTTGGTCTGCGTCAGATAGCCGAAGTAGAAGCGTGCCGACTGGCTTTTTTCCTTGATGGCGCTGTCGTCGATGGTGAAGGTACAATACTTACCTTGAAATTCGACCCCGCCGATATTTGCGCCGGAACGATTTTGGGCCGTCGCCGGGCTGTAAGGCGGTGTCAGCGTCAAAGACGCCTCCCAATCGAAGACATCACTCCATACACTTTCGGCCCGCGATGTCAGACCGCAGAATGCAAGAAGTATTGCTAAGACGTATTTCATATCTATATGATTTTATGATTTGACAAAAGATTGACGTCGCCCGCAATCACTTGCAAGCAACGTCTTATGGTGTAGTGTAATCAAACAAATCTGTACGCCCGTGGGGAGTCGAACCCCAATCGATGGAACCGGAATCCATAATTCTATCCATTGAACTACGGGCGCTCATCGCATCTCGTGCCTTTTGAGATGCGCAAAATTAGGCAATTTTTCGTACTTTTGCAAATACTAACGACAAATAGCATGAACGTACGCATCGAACAAGGATGGAAAGACGCCTTAGCGTCCGAGTGGCAAAGCGAGAGTTTTCAGCGACTTACCGATTTTGTCCGCAACGAGTATGCCACGACGACGGTGTTTCCGCCCGCGTCGAAGATCTTCGCGGCCTTTGACGCCTGTCCCTACGCGGACACGCGCGTGGTCATTCTCGGGCAGGACCCGTACCACGACGTGGGCCAGGCCAACGGCCTTTGCTTCTCGGTGACTCCGGGGACGCCGCTACCGCCGTCGCTGGTCAATATACTGCGCGAAGTGGCCGAAGATACGGGGCAACCCGTCAATCCGGACGGCGACCTGTCGCGATGGGCTCGGCAGGGCGTACTGCTGCTCAACTCCACCCTGACGGTACGCGCTCACCGTGCCGGCTCGCATCAGGGCAAGGGCTGGGAAGAATTCACCGACGACGTCATCCTGCACTTGGCCAACCATCGGCGCGGATTGGTGTTTATGCTTTGGGGTAGCTACGCCATCAAGAAAGGCGCATTCATCGACCGTCAGCGGCACTTGGTGCTGACATCGCCCCACCCTTCGCCATTGTCCGCCTATCGCGGATTTTTCGGCAACCACCATTTCACACGTGCCAACGCCTATCTCGTTCAGCAAGGACTTAAACCGATACAATGGTAATGCCCCTACGACACATATTTGCGGCCTTAATGGCCCTGACGGCACTCGCGGGAGCCGCCGCCGTGCCCGAGCACACGCATACAGCCGTATTCAACGAGGCGGTGCGCACTTTGCGCGTCGGCACCCTCGGAGGACCGCGCGGTCAGACCGGTATTCCGGTAACCATATTGGACAACGGAGGATTTGTCATCAGTTTCGACCATCTGTCCGAGGACCGCGAGTACCTGCGCTATTCGCTGACGCACTGCAACGCTGACTGGACGCCCGACCAACTGTCTTACGTCGAGTACCTTGACGGCTTCAACGAGGGCACCATCGACGACTACGACTTCTCACGTGCCACCACGGTGCACTACGTCCATTACCGGCTCACGCTGCCCAACGAGCAAGTGCGCCCCACCATCTCGGGCAACTACCTGCTCCGCGTCTATCCGGAGAGCGACCCGGAGGACATTTGGTTGCAATGTCGCCTGGCCATTAGCGAAGGCTCGGCCGTCTTAGGCGCCGAAATCACCTCACGCACGGACGTGGACTACAATCGTGCACACCAGCAGTTGTCCGTCAACGCCAATGTGCACGGAGCAGCCGTCGCGGACTCCTACAACGATCTCACCCTGGTCATCGAGCAAAACGGTCGTACCGACGATGTGCGCACGCTGCGTCACCCCCTGCGCGTATCGGGCGACAATATCTACTATGAGCATACGCCGGAGCTGATATTCAAAGCCGGCAACGAGTACCGACGTTTCGAGACAATATCGACGCAATTTGCCGGGATGAATGTGGACGAGGTGGCTTATGCCGCCCCCTACTACCGCATGGTGCTGATGACGGATAAGCCGCGCTCGGCCGACAGCTATCACTACGATGAGACACTCGGTGGCGGATATATCGTGCGCGAATACAACAGCGATGACGACAGCGACGTGGCCGCCGACTACGCCGTGGTATACTTCACCCTGGATATGCCGCAAATGCCGGGTATGGACATATACATCGACGGGGATATGGCGCAACGCCGCTTTTCGGACGAGGCTCGTGTAGGATACGATGACGCCACGGGGCGATATGTCAAGGCGATGCTGCTCAAGCAAGGCGCCTATTCGTACCAATACTTAGCCGTGCCCGACGGAACGCGCACGGGGCGCACCGACATCGTCGAGGGCGACAAGTACGAGACACGCAACACCTACCGTATGAGGCTGTACAACCGCCGTCCGGGCGCACGTTACGATGCCTTGGTGGGCGCGGCCGAAATCACATTGCGCTGACACCGACAATAGTACACAAATGAGCTACACCACAGAAGAAACGACAATGCTTCAGATACAGAATACATTGGTATCGCTGGACCTTATCGAGCGGTATTTTTGCTGCGACTTGGACCAATGTCTGGGCCAATGCTGCATAGACGGCGATGCGGGCGCTCCGGTCACCGAAGATGAGTGCCGACAGATAGCCGAGGCGCTACCGACATTTATTGACGACCTGCTGCCTGCCGCACGGCGGCGCATCGACGAATGCGGCATCAGCTACATAGACGAGGAGGGCGACCTGGTCACCCAGATTGTAGATAACGCCAACTGCGTATTCACCACCTACGACAAGGGAGGCAAGTGCCTGTGCGCCATCGAAAAGGCTTATCGCGAAGGACGATGCTCCATACGCAAGCCCATGTCATGTTATCTCTACCCGGTACGTCTGTCCGAATACCCGGATTTCACGGCAATCAATCTGCACCGCTGGAAAATATGCAAATGTGCCGAAGTCCTCGGACGCCGCATCGGCCTGCGGGCTTACAAGTTTCTGAAAGAGCCGTTGACAGCCCGCTTCGGCAAAGACTGGTACGACGAATTGTGTCTGGCCGCCGAAGCATACATCGAGCAATACGGCGGCGACAACGCCGAATAACGCACTGACTATAATAGCCGATACGGCTGTTATAGCTATTATAGCCGGTATGGCTGATATGGCTATCAGCCGAACAAAGCGCGGCTCAAGCGATTGAGAGCCTCGACCTTGTCTTGGCGACGTACAAGCATGGAGACATTGTAGTTGCTGCCGCCATAGCTGATCATGCGAACCGGAATGTCCGAAAGAGCCGAAACGGCCTTGGCTTCGAATCCGGTATTATGCCACTCGAGGTCGCCCACGACGCATATAATCACCATGTCGCGGTCTATGGTGACCGTCCCGAATTTCTTAAGGTCATCCACAATGGCAGCCAGGTGCTTTTCGTCGTCTATGGTGACGGTCACGCCCACCTCGCTGGTAGCCATCATATCGATGCTTGTGCGATAGTTTTCGAAAGTCTCGAAGACCTTGTGCAAAAAGCCATAGGCCAACAACATTCGCCCGCTCTTGATTTTTATGGCTATGATGTTGTCCTTGGCTGCCACAGCCTTGATGCTACGCGTAGACGGCATATTGTGTATCAGCGTGCCGGGACGCTGCGGCTCCATGGTATTGAGCAGACGCACGGGAATATTATTCAGACGGGCAGGCAGGACGCAGGATGGATGCAGTATTTTGGCTCCGAAATAAGCCAATTCGGCGGCTTCCTCAAAATGCAATTCGCTCACCGGCGACGTCCCCTGTACATAGCGGGGGTCGTTGTTGTGCATCCCATCGATGTCCGTCCAAATCTCGATTTCCTCGGCACCAAGGACTGCGCCCAACAGCGAGGCGGTGTAGTCGCTGCCTCCGCGTTGCAGGTTGTCTACATGTCCGGCGGCGTTGCGACAGATGTAGCCCTGTGTCAGGTAGAGGTCGGCGCCGGGATTGACTTCCATCAGGCGGCGCAGGTGACTGCTTATGTATTTCATATCCGGCTCACCTCCGGCATCGGTACGCATGTATTCCAAGGCCGGCAGCAGTACCGAGTTTACGCCGCACATGTGCAAGTATGTGTTCATCAGCGCCGTGGACATCAGCTCGCCTTGGGCCAAGATTTCTTTTTCGCTCTCGTCGGAATAGTCCTCATTGGTGAGCGAGCGTACATATCCCAAGCAAGCGTCTATGGCCTCAGTGGCGACTCGTCGTGCTTCGGCATTGTCCACGAAGAGGCCGGCGATGACATCGTTATATTTGCCGTGAAGCACATTCAGCGTTTCGAGTGCACCGGGCTGATTGCCTTTCTGCAAGTATTCAGCTATCTCGACAAGAGTATTTGTCGTACCGGACATAGCGGATAACACCACCATATTGCATCCGCGCGAACTTATCAAGTCGGCGACGTGGCGCATACGCTCGGCGCTGCCCACGCTTGTTCCTCCAAATTTCAGTATCTTCATCGTTCTGTTTTCTCCTATGTATTGGCACGTAGTCTCACGTGCCGGATTACTGCGCTGTCGGGTCGGAGCGGACAGCTCGACCTTCGCAAAAAAACTTCTGCAAAGGTACACACTTCCACCGACATAGCGCATCAATACGCGGCACAAAATGACACTCGACACGGCCCATGGAAAGCTCTTTTGCGGTATCGACAAAAATGGTCGACGCTATTCGGGCGTAAAATCGGTGCACGATGCAGGCCGCCACACTTGGGCGCGGACAAAAAAAGCCGACCGGAGGTCGTTGCGCTCCGGTCGGCTAAGTATTGAGTATGTCTCAGGTGTTTACTTCACAAACGCCTTCTTAACATCCTTGGTTCCATCGTTATAGATGGTGACAATGAGGTTGAATCCTTCGTACGGCTTTTCGCTGAGGCGGCCGTTGACATCGTAGTACTCGACCTTCTCGACACCCTTGCCTACGACAGGTGAGTCGATGCCGGAGAGGCTACCGGATTCTACGTCGGTGAATACCCAGCGCTGAGCCTTCGAGCCGTTGCCTTCATAGCCCTGGATGCCCGAACCATCGGCGATTGTGCCGTTGATCACGTCAAGGAAGAGTCCGTTCTTATGAATGATATAGAATTCCTTGTCTCCGGCTTCTCGGATTATCCATTGCTGGGCATCGTTTGTGGCTGCGGAGTTTTCGTACTGTTGCACCTTGCAGTTGTTGTCGATACCGGCGTTCTGCATATCAAGTGCCTTGTCCGAATGTACGGCCACGATGGAATAATAACCGTCGCCGAGGTAGCTGATGCGCCACTTTTGGCTGTCGTCACCGTTAGCCTTGCTCAATTTCACATTCGCGCTATTGTCTGTCGAGGCTTGGTCTACGTCCAGCACAAGGTTTCTATTTGACGAATTGCGGATTTGGTATATGCCGTCGTAGAGAGACTGCCCGCCATCGACAGCCACAAATTTGAACTTCTGGGCATCACTCGAGTTGCCTGTCCAGCCGTTGATATTGGTGCCATCGACGAATACGCCGTTGTTGACATCGGCAAATCTACCGCACTTGTTGATGATGTAGAAATTACCGGCACCGGCATCGCGCAGTATCCATTCGGAGGCGTCATCACCTTCCGTAAACATATGCTGCTGGATATTCGGACTGCCCTTGTATTCCTTGCCGTAAAGGTTGAGTGCCATATCGCTGTGCTTGGCTGTGAGCGAGTAATACCCGTTGCCGAGGTACTTGACACTCCACTTCTGGTTATCCTCGCCGGTGATGCGCTGCAATTGGACATTAGCGCTGTTGGATGTGGAAGCGTCTTGGACGCCGACACCATATCGGAAGTCCTTGGCCAGACGTATCTGATAGTCGCCGTCAGGTATAGACTGACCGCCGTTGACCGCTATAAATATCCATTTCTGGGCATCGCTTTGGTTGCCGGAATGTCCCTGGACGTTGACGCCGTCGGCCATAATGCCGTTGGTGACATCCATATAGAGGCCGTTGCTGTTGACGATAAAGTACGTCCCGTCAGCGGTGCTCCGGAGAGCCCAGTTCTGAACGTCCGTTCCGTCGATAGAATACTGCTGGACGTTGGTTCCGGAAGCCGAACCGGCTTTGTAGAGGTCCAGATTCTTGCCCGAATGCAGAGCTTGCAGATGGTAGTATCCGTCGCTGTAAGTCACATTAAACTGCTGGTTCATGCGGCCCGAATACTCCGTTATTATTACGTTGGCCTCGTCTGCAGTAGAGGCATTGGCTACGTCAAGACCGTAATTTACATTGCTGTAGCAGGCGATACGGTATACGCCATCGGGCAGCCTGTCCGGGTTATTGCTCTTGACGGGAACCTCGATTTCGCCGGCGGATTCGCTTGTCGTATTGCCCAGGTCGTCTTCGGCGTAGATATGGGTCATATAGACGCCGGTTTCGCCGTTGTGGTTGGAGGTCCGGATGTCGCAGGTGGCGGTATTGCCATCGACGGTCGCCTCATACCATTTGATATCATCCTGATCGTTGGCTATGCTCCACGTAGGCATCTTTACGGATACCACTTTTTCGTTGTCTGTAACCGTGCAAGTCACTGTATAGCCCGAGCTGGTGAGGTTTGTAATCTTGATGTTGCTGATTACCGGCGGTTCTTTGTCTACATCTACGGTGGTGAATACCCATTTCTGGGCCGCAGTGCGGTTGCCACACCAGCCGGCGACGTTTGTGCCGTTGGCAATTGTACCGTTTTCTACGTCAAGGAAGAGGCCGTTCTTATTGATTATGTAGTAAGCGCCATCGCCGGTTTCCTTGATTATCCACTGCTGTGCATTATTTGTAGCCGCGGTGTTGTCGTACTGCTGCACGTTGCAGCCGTTGTCGATGCCTCCTCCATACATATCAAGGGCTTTGCGCGAATGGGCGGCTGCCATCGAATAATAGCCGTTGCCGAGGTACTTGACATTCCATTTCTGGTTGTTGCCCGTGCCTATGGTCCACAGATGGACATTTGCGCTGTTTTCCTTGGACACGGTTTCCACGTCAATGCCGAAGTTGTTGTCCTTGGCGCTGCGGATGTTGTAGTAGCCGTCCTTGATGGTCTGCGTGCCGTTTACAGCAACAAATTTCCATTTCTGTGCATCACTCGAATTGCCGCACCAGCCGCCGATATTTGTACCATTGGCAACCTTGGCGCTATATATGTCGAGGAATAGGCCTCTCTTGTTCACAATATAGAAGCTTCCGTCGCCGGCATCTTTGAGCATCCACATGGAAGCCTCGTCGTTGTCGGTGAACGGATGCTGTTGGGCGTTGGCGTAACCCTTGTACGGGCCTCCGCTAAGATTGAGGGCCATATCGCTGTGCTTCAGGCGTATGGAGTAATATCCATTGCCCAAGTACTTCACGTTCCACTTGTGGTGGGCCGAATTGTCAAGCGTCCACAGGTGTATATTGCTGCCGGACGAGGATGTACCTGTCGCCTCAACAACACCGTACCCGAAGCTCGAGGCCAAATGTATCTGATAGTCACCATCCGGTATCGACTGCTTTCCGTCGACAGCTATGAAGAACCACTTCTGGGCGTTGCTCTTGTTGCCGCTATATCCCTGGACATTGGTGCTATTGGAGACTATACCGTCTTTTACATCCATATAAAGGCCGTTGTTGTTGACGATATAGAAAGCACCCTCGCCGGCTTCTTCGAGTACCCAATTTTGGACATCCGTCCCGTCTATGGCGTACTGCTGGACATTGGTCCCCGGAGCCGAAGCGCCCCTATAAAGGTCCAAATTCTTACCGGAGTGTACAGCCTGAATATTATAATGGTCACCGGCAAAGGTTACATTAAACTGCTGTTGCTTAGCCCCGGAGTATTCCCAAATGTGCACATTTGCCTCGTCGGCGGTAGACCCTCCGGCTATGTCAAGGCCGTATGTCGGATTGTCGTAGCATGCAATACGGTAAGTTCCGTTGGGAAGGTTCTGCTTTTCCTGTGTAATGGAAGGTGTGGTGTAACTTGCGTTAGCGGGCACGTTGTAAGACGCCACGTACCAGTAACTGGTCACGCGGGCCAACACCGTATTTTGATTGTAACCGCAATATTGGCCTTGTAAAGTATTGGACAAGGGACGGCGGCCGAAGTAAGCGGCACATGATGAGTCGCCGCTATACACGATGCCGTTCTCTATATCGGTTATCCATTGGGCATGAGGGATACTGGTGACATATATGCACACGCCCTCCGGGTGAGCATCCAAAATGCCCTGTAACTGCGCTACGGTCAAGCCGTTGACATAGGCTTGATTGACTGTGAAAGAGCAGTTGCCGAAAGTAGCCGAATAATTGGATCGCTGACCGGCACCGTTGATCCAGCCATAAGGCATGAGCGAAGCTTCGGTAATCGCAGTCCAGTTACTGTTGTTGCTCAGGTAAGTACGCGCACGTAGCATCATCGCATTTGACACAAGCGTACAGGTCACATCCGACTGTTGAGTCAGATACAGGTCGTTAGGGTAAGGCACTCCCGCACTTGCCTTAGGCGGTGCATAAAGCCCTATGACGACCAAAACTGCGGAGAGTACCGTCCGTACCCTCCTCGTAATTAGGTTTGGTTTCATTATTTCAATTAATTGATAGGTTGAAATGCAACTTTAAGTGATGTCAAGATGCATGTGTTCCATGCTATCTTGATTTAAGGTTTCCAAATGCCGCCGCAACACAAGTTTCCCACTTGTCAGGCAGTGCCGTAGCTCGGTATCATGGCTGAAATCCACGGTCGCCGCGGAGAGCATTTGGAAGCAAACGCAAAATTACAAATAATTCCTGACAATATGCTCTTAAACAGCTGAAAAATTCGGATTTTCATCACTTTTTCTGTTTTTTTGCTTATAGTCCCTATTCCCATTTCCCCCCCCCGAACAAGACTCCCATCTGCCGTTTTAGATTTCCCGAGGCCCGCTCTCCCCCACACAAATTCCGAAGGCCGCAACCGAGCGTGCCCCGCAACCGAGCGAGCACTTCTCCCTCGAAACGCCACACTTACATAGCCCATAAGCAATTTTGACGATCAATCGAACAAATGCCTTATTTATAAGTAAATAGGGGCATGCACTTGCAGTGCACGCCCCTATCGCGTTTAGGTTATATCCTTGAATATAAACCTTAGAGGTCTATCATTATTTCCAGCCGGGGTTCTGACCCAAGTTCGGGTTCAGGTCAAGCTGTCCCGAAGGTATAGGATCAAGATAGAACTTCTTGTCGTAGATACGGTTGCGGCTTGCATACGGACGAACGTAGTCACCGTCCATGCTTGCGGGTTTAACCGTAGCGTTGCCTACGTAAGCACCACGAAGGATGTCGGGGTGTTTCTGAGAGTCAAGTTTGTCAAGCTGGTGCCAGCGGATAAGATCCCAGTAGCGGATGCCCTTGTCAAGCATAAGCTCGCAACGACGGCAGCGACGGATTTCGTAAATCAAGCTGGATACGCCCATATTGTTGTTGGGGTCGTTGATGGCGTTCAGGCCGGCAACAGTCTGTGTGGGCAGACCGGCGCGACGATAGAGCACGTTCAGGTAAGCATCAACATCACCATCGGTAAGCGTTCCGAGTTCAGCCTTAGCTTCTACATAGTTCAGAGCGATGTAGGAGGTCCAGAAGATAGGAGCGCAAGTGTAGTTCTGAGTGGTGTTTTGACGTTCGTTGACGGGAATAAGAACGTTGTCGTACTTGGCAACACCGAAGCCGGACGAAGAGTTCATACCGGAGGTGCCCATACGGCTCCAGTTCATACCGAAGTAGTATACATACGGGTCGGTGATGACGGAGAGACGTTTGTCGCGTACATTGAGAAGTTTCTGGATGGAGTAAGCGGGTTGAGCTTCGCCACCGATTTCGAAGGTGGTATTCTCACCTACGAGGCTCTTATCAAGAGTGGTGGTAGCTTCGGGCTTGCCATCGAGGAACAAGAATGCCTTGAAAGCGTCGAGCGAAAGACCGGAAGTTGTGGTCGAAGAGCAGGTGTACGAAATAGTCGAGTGACGGCCGTTAACCTTGTCGTAACGACGACCGAAGATGATTTCGGGGTTAGCGGAGAAGTCGGCGAGTTTCTGAGTGGGATCTACAGTGCTTGTTCCACCGCCCCATACCGAGTTGTATATGGACTGGTAGTCGTCAGCAAAACCATAGCGATCGAGCAGTTTCTTGGAAGCGTCAGCAGCTTCTTGCAGATACTTTTTGGCGCGAGCGTCATCGGGAGCGATGCCGTTTTCAGCAACAGTGCGATAGCGGCAGAAGGTACCTTCGTAGAGGCAAACTTCGCTCTTGATGGCCAGAGCCAGGTCTTTACTCCAGGAAAGTTTGGATTTCTGGGTAGAGATGGTGGCGATAGCGTAGTCGAGGTCGCGGAGGACGGAGTCCATCACGATGTCGCGGTTGGTACACGGACCGTACAGGATGTCGTTGTCGGAGGGATCGACAACTTCGCTTTCCCAAACAACGTCACCGAAGCGGCGAACGAGTTCGTAGTAAGCCTGAGCGCGGATCAGCTTGGCGATGCCTTCGTAGTTGGCATGAGTAGCCGAAGCCAATGCGGGTTTGGCGTTACGTACACCGGCGATGATGTAGTTGGCACCGCGGATCTGCGAGTATGTCCAGTTACCATCTGTCGGGGGAATAGTGGGTTGATGCCAGTTGGCGAAGCTGCTGCCGACCTGGTCATCGCTCAGCGTCGAGAAGTAGAACGAGCCGAGGCTGTTGCCGGAGCCATAACCGCTGGAGATTTCATCGATATAGCGGTCGACTTGAAGCTGGCAGTTATTGGCGTTGGACCAATACTCCGGCTTTTCCAAAATACTTGTAGGCGGAAAACGGTTGTCGTTAAGGAAGTCATCGCAAGATACCATCGTGAGGCCCATTGCGAACACAACCGCATAGCTTATTATCTTTTTCATTTTTATCTAGCGTTTAAGATTAGAATGTTACCTGAACACCGAAGGAGAATGTACGCGAGATAGGAGTGGTACGTCCATAGTAACCGTTGCCTGCAAATACTGAAGACTGGCTAAGAGTTGTACCGCTGGTACCTACGTTGATTTCAGGGTCAAGAGGATAATTCTTCATACCGTTGTACAACAGGCAGAGGTTGTCGGCGGAGAAATAGATGCGTGCTTTCTGGATGAGCGCTTTGCGTGTGATTTCGGCAGGAAGAGTGTAACCGATGGTCAGGTTCTTCAGACGCAGATAAGCGGTATTCATCAGATAACGAGACTGGGGATAGAAGTTGTAGCGGCCGCTGTTGATGCCGGAGAGTTTACCGATACCGTCGCAACCGGGATACAGGCGGGGGAAGTCGTTGCTTTGATCAACAAGGATTTCGCCGGTGAGACGCTGGTTCTCCATATCGATAACCTGCTTGTTGTAGGACATCTGGTTGGTGTAGATAGCGTCCGTGCCGCGAGCGAAAGGCATTACGAATGCGGAGCAAGCCCACATGTCGCGTTTGCCGACACCCTGGAAGAACATATCGATATCGAAGCCTTTCCATGCGCCACCGAGACGGAAGCCGTATTCGTAGCGAGGTTGGGTGTTACCGATAACTTTGAGGTCACCGTGGTTACGTACTGTACCTACGGGAACGCTCTTGTGGTTGGCGTTGGCCAGAGCCTCTTCGTAACCGGCTTGTCCGGGGATGTAGGTCTTGCCGTCGAGTTCGATCATATCGGGGTTACCGAAGTTGATGACGCCGTCACCGTTGAGGTCTTTGAACTTGATATCGCCGACACCGTAGGTGAAGGATCCGGATTCGAGTGCGCTTTGGTCGTACTTGTTGGTACCGTCAGCGTTCATATCGTCTTTGGTGAAGTAGCGGTCTGTTTCGAAACCGTAGATATCACCGTAGTATGTACCGGGGGTATAGTTGCCCTGAGCGGGAGTCCAGGAGTAGAGCTTACCGGTATCGTTACGCCATTTCTTAACTTTGGTCTTAGCGTCAGCCAAGGTGAAGGTAGCATATACTTGAGCTTCGCCGAAGGAGTGGTTCCAGCCCAGAGAAAGTTCCCAACCTTTGGTTGCGAGTGTACCGCTGTTCTGATAGGGCGAGGATGCGCCGAGCACGGAGGGAAGGTCGACACCGGGAGCAAGCATGTTGCGAGTCTCACGGTTGTACCAGTCAAACGAAGCTGTCAGGCTGTTGTTGAGGAAGCCCAAGTCGATACCAACGTCGGTGGTCACGACTTTTTCCCAAGTAAGGGTGCGGGATACCAGAGTAGGCATAGCTGCATACTGAGTGGTAGAGTTGCCTGCGGTCAGCCAAGAGCTGGAGTAAGGACCGGAAATAACGGAGAGGAAGCGGTTGCTACCTACAGCCTCGTTACCGATCGAACCGTAGGATGCGCGGATCTTACCGTTGTTCCACCATGCTTTCAGAGGCTGGAAGTATGCTTCTTCGGAGAAGCGATAGCCTGCGGAGAACGAGGGGAAGAATGCCCATTGGTCATCAGCGGGGAATTTGCTCGAACCGTCGTAACGACCGTTGAATTCCAAGAGGTAGATGCCCTTGTAGTCAAAGTTGATACGGCCGAAGAAGCCGGCGGTAGCGCGGTGTGAAATGCTGTTGCTAATCTCATAACCGGTCTTGTCGCTGCCACCGGTGGTGAGACCTAACCAAGGCTGGTTAACGTCGAGAAGTTGGTCACGTTTAGCATACAGATAGTTGTAATCTTCTTGTTCGGCGGTAGCACCTGCCATAACTTTCAGGTTGAACGCATCAGCGAAAGTATGAGAATATGTACCGTAAACATTCATCGACCACATGTCGTCTTTGGTGTTGGTCTGACGTGCATCCGACCAGCTTTCGGGAACGATGTAGCTCGGGCTCGAGATGTTACCCCAGCTGTTGTAACCGTAAACGGGCATGTAGGGAGTAGTGTTCAGAAGGTCAACTACGCTGTAAGTGAAGTCGCCGTGCAGAGTGAAGCCTTTGAAGAGATCTGCGTCGATGTAACCGGTGATGCGGGTCTGTGTAGCAGTATCCTTGATTTGGCCGGCTTGCTTGCGATAAGCGATATCGTTACGGAAGTCGATGATTTCGCCGTCGTCACCATACAGGTATCCGTAAGGTCCGAAGTACGAACCCCAACGCCACATGTACTGGTAGTCACCACGTACGTTGTAAGTGCCCTTGTAGTCCTTTTCGGAGAAGCTGAAGCGAGCACCTGCGCGCAACCACGAGAAAATTTCGGTGGAAATGTTGGCTGTGGCATTGTAGCGATACATCTTGGCGGGATTGAATTCCATCAGGTCAGACTTGTTGCTGTAACCGAAGGCGAGACGATAGTTGGTCTTGCCGGAGGTACCTTCGAGGCTGACGTTGTGGTAGTTGCTGGGAGCAGCGTTGTTGAACATGATGCCTGCGACGTCCCAGTCTGCATAATAAATAGCAGATCCGTCGGGATTCATCTTGTAGTCACCGATGCTGGAATCGGAGGTCCAGGGTACCATTTCGCGATAGCCGGCGCGTTTGCCACCGTGCTCTTTTTCCCATTGCTGAGCAAGAGGCATCATCACGAAGGGATCCATACCGAACAGACCAAGTTCGCCGTTGGATGCGAGGTTAGCCTCGGTCAGGGCGTAGATCTGATTGTATACCGAAGGATATTCGGGAAGAGTTGTTGCCTGGCTCCATGCAAAGTTGTTGGAGTACTTCACGGAAACGCGGTCCTTGGTAGCGGAGGTCTTGGTGGTGATGAGGATCACACCGAAGGCTGCACGTGTACCGTAGATGGAGGACGAAGCGGCATCCTTAAGTACGGAAATCTCGGCGATATCGTCGGGGTTGAGGAAGGTGATGTCGTCAACCACAACACCGTCGACTACAAGCAGAGGTGAGGATGCTCCACCGTTGGAGAACGTACCGGTACCACGAATTTTCATCGTAGGTGTGGAGTTGATGCCACCGTCATTGTTCGTAATGGTCAGGCCGGGGACTGCACCTTGGAGTGCTTTGGAAACGTCCGTGGTCGAACGGCTGTCCATTACCTTGGCAACGTCAACGGTAGCAACTGCACCGGTGAGGTTGGCCTTTTTCTGTGTGCCGTAACCTACGACAACGAGCTGGTCGAGAAGCTCGGTGGTAGGCTCGAGATAAACGCTCATGTCATGCTTGGCTGCTACGTTTACGGTCTTGTAACCAACCGTGCTAACAGTCAGCATCGTCCCGGGTTTCACCTTGATAGTGAAGTGACCAAAGGCATCGGTAGAAACGCCTTGCGTCGAACCCTTAGGCGTAACACTTGCACCAATGACCGGGTCATTGTTTTCATCATAGACTGTACCGCTGAGGGTGACAGCCGCCTGACTTTGCGATTGAGGCTCGGGATTTGCCAATGCGAAAACCTGTCCGCTGAAAGGCAAGCCACAAGTCAACAACAGAGTCACAAAAAGATGTTTTCTCATAAGGTTGTAGTGTTGATTGTTACTTTGATGTCCGCCACCACGCCTTTTTAGGGGCCCGGCAACCGACATCGGGGTTAGGGTAAATAGATTATTTTTGGTGTTTGTTGTTTCTTATTTTAGGTAATTGTTTCGCTGTCTGTTTTTTAGACTAATTAATACTTTTTTTGGTGTTGGACTTAGTGTTTTAACGATTATTTCATCCGCTAAGTTAATCAGATTTTTTAGATTATCAGAAAATATTTGCATAATTTAACACGAAAAATATATTCCGTCCTGTTCACTCGCGGTTACACGGACAAATTTAGTATCTTTTAGCCATACGCGCAAAAAATAATGACTAACTTTGCATAGTATCCGTCGGCGGTTTCACCCCACGGCACGATACACATTATTTAATATATATACATTATACATATATAATATAGGCGTATCAAGCGCCTCAAAACTCATAATCAAGGTCATGAAATTGTCCGTCAAATACTTGCGTGTGATATGCGCGCTGCTTGCAGCCCTGCCGCTGCTGATGTCTTTCGCTCCGACGGCCACGGCTCAGTGTGTGCGCGGCCAAAAGTCTTTCGGCGTAGACGCGGGTTATGTCTCGCGCAACAAGTCCGTAGTGGCGGGCTTGCAGTTCCAGTACGGGTTCAGCAGCCACTTCCGCGTTGCACCGGGGGCACGCTGCATATTCCGCAATAATGACCGCGATGCCATACAATTGGATCTGGACACGCATTACCCGTTCAATTTCACGGGCGACCGCGCGGCGCTGTACCCCATCGTCGGCCTTAATTACTCGTGGTGGAACAGCCACAGCCATCCGCAGGACAGTCCCGAGGACGAAGATGTGTCCACACGCAAGCGCAATTTCGGACTCAATGCCGGCGCCGGATTCGAGTTTACGGCGTCACCGACACTGAAGATTCATATCGAGGCTCGATACTCGATGGTCAAAAGCAATTCGTCGGCCCAATTGACCGCCGGCATTGCATACATCTTTTAACGCCGCACACCCAAGCGCACGAACAATATATTTTAGCGCATGAACAACATTATTTTAGGAATCGAATCATCATGCGACGACACCAGCGCCGCCATCATCGGCGATGGCCTGCTGCTGAGCAACGTCATCGCCTCGCAGAGCGTCCATGAGGAATACGGCGGCGTGGTGCCCGAACTGGCATCGCGTGCGCATCAGCAAAACATCGTCCCCGTAGTGGACACGGCCATCAAGCGCGCCGGCATATCCAAGACGGACATCTCGGCCATAGCCTTCACTCGCGGCCCGGGGCTGCTGGGCTCGCTGCTGGTGGGCACTTCTTTTGCCAAGGGATTGTCCCTGGGGCTGCGACGCCCGATAGTGGACGTCAATCACCTGCACGCGCACGTGCTGTCGCACTTTATACGTCGCAAAAGCGAGGACGAAGTACCGGAGTATCCGTTTTTGTGCCTGCTCATCTCGGGCGGCAATTCGCAGCTGATACTTGTCAAGAATTATAACGATATGGAAATCCTGGGCAAGACCATCGACGACGCCGCCGGCGAGGCTTTTGACAAGTGCGCCAAGGTCATGGGGTTGCCCTACCCCGGCGGTCCGCATATCGATGCTCTGGCCGCGCAGGGCGACGCCAAGCGCTTCCATTTCTCGAAACCGCATATCGCCGGACTGGACTATAGCTTCAGCGGCCTGAAGACCTCGTTTTTGTACACCCTGCGCGACGGCGTACATGCCGACCCGGATTTCATCGAGAAAAACCGCGCAGACTTGGCTGCCTCGCTGCAAGCCACGATTATAGACATCCTTCTGGACAAACTGGACAAGGCCGTGCGCCAAACTCGCGTGCGCACCGTGGCCATAGGCGGAGGTGTATCAGCCAATTCGGGCGTACGCGCCGCCGTGGCCGAGTACTGCGCGCACCATGGCCTGAAGGCTTTCATTCCCGAACGCGCTTTCACCACCGACAACGCGGCCATGGTGGCCATCGCCGGATATTTCAAGTTCCTTGATCGGGAGTTCTGCGAGTATGACAAAGTTCCCTTTGCCCGAGTTTCGGTCTGAATAATGTCGAATGCCTGAATAATGTGGAATGTCGAATGTGGAATGTGGAATAACTTTTGCCGGGACTTTAGGGACCTTGGGGACTTTAAGGACTTTAAGGACCTTAGGGACTTTAAGGACCTTAGGGGCTTTAGAGACACTGAGACCTTAAAATATTATCAAAAGGATTTTCAATGAAAGCTTACGTCATAGTTATCGGCGACGAAATCCTGCTGGGACGCGTCACCGACACCAATTCGGGCGACATTGCCCGCAGCCTCGACCCGCTGGGCATCCCCGTGGTGGGAGTTGACGTCGTGGGTGACGTCGCCGCCGACATTACAGCCGCGGTACATCGCGCCATGGACGCCGCCGACATCGTAATCACCACCGGCGGCCTGGGTCCGACTAAGGACGATATCACTAAGGCCGCTCTGATGAGCATCTTCGGCGGCAAACTGAGACACGACCCGGAAGTCACGGCTAATATCCATCGCATATTTGCCGCCAAAGGTCGCAAAATCAATGCGTTGACCGAAAATCAAGCCCTCGTACCCGATACATGCACCGTCATACAGAATATATATGGAACGGCGCCCGTAATGATGTGGGAACGAGACGGTCACGTCCTGGTGGCAATGCCGGGCGTACCCTCGGAGACTCGCGGAATGTTGAGCCATGCAGTGATACCGATGATCGGCGAACGTTTTCACGGCGATAAGACGCTGACGCACAACACGCTCGTCATCACCGGGATTACGGAAAGTGCACTTGCCGAACGGCTTGACGCTTGGGAGAAAGCTCTGCCCGCAGGCTTCCATCTGGCTTATTTGCCGGACGTCCCCGTAATACGGCTGCGCCTGGACGGCGTCGGCAGCGATGCCGAGGCTACATACGAAAAAACAGCAACACTTATCGCCGAGCTCAAGGAGGAACTCGGCTCGCTCGTCGTCGGCGAGGGCGCAATGTCCATCGCCGAGATGCTCATAGACAAAGTACGCAGTTGCGGATACTCTCTCGGGACGGCCGAAAGCTGCACCGGCGGACGTATCGCATCGGCCATCACTGCCGTGGCCGGGTGCTCGGACATCTTCGCAGGCGGCATAGTGGCCTACGCCAACGAGGTAAAGCACAACGTATTGGGCGTATCACAACAAGTCCTTGACAGCGAAGGCGCCGTCAGCCGCCCTGTGGTCGAAGCTATGGCCGAGGGCGCTGCACAATGCCTCGGATGCTCGTGCGCAGTGGCTACTTCGGGCATCGCCGGTCCGGGCGGCGTCACGCCGGACAAGCCCGTGGGCACGGTATGGATTGCAGCACGTACCCCGTCGGCACACACCTCCGCCCTGCACCATTTCTCGGGCGACCGCGCCACCGTGGCCGCAAGCGCCACCAACGCCGCGATGCTGATGCTGCTCCGGTTGCTCAACGCCGAGCGCTAAACACCTGCAGCAAAAGTATTTCCATCGAAGAAAGGGAAATTTAAGACAAAGCGCCGGTCATCATCGGCGCTAACAACTTGTGGCGCAATCTATTCAGCGCCCACAATCCGATCGTATTGCGGCAGGTCGGCCAAGAAATGATATTCGCCGCTGTCGGGATTGACTTTTACGCAGTAATGCCGTAACCCGTTGGATACGAATAGATAAGGGGTCTTCAGAACAAGATTGTAGCGTACGATTTGGTCAAACGTGTTTTGGCTGACCGTCACCGCAGGCGCTTTGTACTCCACGATAGCCACCGGGCGTGCGTAATCGTCATAAATCACTGTGTCACAGCGACGCACCGTCCGATTGAAGCGCAGGCCCACCTCATTGGCCATGCGTATATCCGGGTAGCCGAGCCGGGAGATAAGATAATGCGTAAAGTGCTGACGCACCCACTCTTCGGGCGTCAGCATCACCCAAATGCGGCGTAAATCGTCGTACACCTCGATGGCCCCGTCCCCGCTGCGGCGGCGCAAGGCTATATCGTAAGTCGGCAGGTTTAGCGGCGGAAATTCGCGCAAGTCAAATATGGGTCGTGGTGACATCGAATGAAATATTTGTCCGAAAACGGAATAATGCGTAAATTTACAAAATAATTCCGAGACAGACATTATGGCATCCGCATCTACGACATTTGCCTCGCTGCGCGCCTCGCTCAAAAAGGGCGAGTACGCCCCCGTATACCTGCTTCATGGCGAGGAAGGCTACTTTATAGACGTGCTTACCAAGGACTTTGAGAATATACTCGATGAGGACGAAAAAGTCTTCAACCAGTACATCCTGTACGCGCCGCAGACCGATATGGCCGAAGTCGTGGATATCTGCCGCCGCTATCCGATGATGTCCGACCGCATTGTAGTGATACTCAAGGAAGCACAAAGCGTGCGCGCCGACCTGCTTGACAAATTGGCCAAATACGTATCGCAACCTTCGCCGTCGACCATTTTGGTGATATGCTCGCGCGGCGCCACGGCCAAGGGCAAGCAGTTGATGGCGGCCATCAAATCGTCCGGCGCCGTAGTCTTCGAATCAAAGAAAATCCCTGAGTACCAAATAGGTACACATATCGCAAATTTCATCAAGGAGCAAGGTCTGAACGTAGACCCCAAGGCTCTGGAAATGCTCAAGGAATACGTCGGCAATGACCTCAGCCGTCTGTACAACGAGATTTCGAAGCTGACGACAATCCTGGGCCCGGGCGCGACGGTGACGCCGCAAGCCATCGAGCGAAATATCGGATACTCGAAGGAATACAATGCTTACGAGCTGGTAGACGCTCTGGCACAAAAGGATGCCTTGCGCGTATTCCGTATCGCAGACTATTTCCGCAGCAACCCCAAATCGACGCCGCTGGTATTGGCCACGGCCGCAATATTCGGATTTTTCTCGGACTTACTGGTGTCGTGGTACACCCCGGACAAGGGCGACCGAGCGCAGATGCAAGCGCTGGGGCTGAAAAGTCCTTACCCGTTGAAGCGCTTTGCCGTAGGGCGCCGCAATTACAATGCCTCGCAGGTCATCGAGGTCATACGTGCGCTACGCCAATTTGACGCGCAAAGCAAGGGCGCCGGGTCGCGCCAAAACGAGCACGCCCTGTTCCACGACCTTATGTACCATATACTTAGCGCAAAGGGATACCTCGGCGTATAGGATAGCGAATTCCTGCGCGGCAACCAAGACACATTTGCGTCCGGCCAAAGATGTATAAGAGGTGTGCCCGAATAGCGAGTTCCGGCACGGGCGCTGTGTCAAAATGGCAATTACGGGAAGGGACACATCATAATGTGTACGCAGTGATATGGCCTACAACCTTTTACGTCCAAGTGTATTTAACGGAAGCGGCGAAAACGCACAGTCATCGGCTGAGAGCCGAGGTTTAGTGTCAAAATCGAACCGCCTTCGTCGAGGGTGGCGTGTATCTGTCCGCCAAGTTCCGTTCCATCAGCGCAATACCATTGCAAGTCGTAGTCGCGGACAAAGGGCGTAGGCATCAGCCGTCCCTTGATGTCCATCGCGTGCCACATATCAGAGGTTTCGTAGCCGCTCAAATAGACGATGATATATCCGTCGCCGTCACGCAACGTTGCAATGCGCAGCGGGGCCAATGCCACCGTCCCCTCGACCCCGATATCGCTATCCATAAATTCCCATAATCCCTCGGTCATATCGGTACTTTCGGCCAAATACCGGGACAATTCGTCGCGAGTCATTGCATATCGACGTGGCACATAGCGATATACAATCGGCGCACGCGCCACCGCAGGCCGCACTCGGCTGTCATGTCGTACGACAATTGCACTGCCTACGGCAAAATCGATGTCCGTACCGGGTTCAATATCAAGCTCTTCGCCGTTGACGGCATATAAGCGCGTACCATACGCATTCTTGGCGATGCGCAACGATACGGGGACGGATGCTTCCTTGACATTTACTTCCCAACGGGCTATCACACTGTCTGTTGCGGCGATATACCCGACTGTGGCCTTGTCTCCGTAAATATTGTCGCGACTGACGTCTATGTCAAGGCGTCGCACGTCGCCCGAAGCAGCATCGCGCCACTCAAGACTCCACGGCGCACGGCAACGCACATGCACGTCCGCAGCCTCGATAGGTGCCACGACCTGCGGACACAACGTATCCGTGACCACGGCCAGTACGGCGAACAAGGCTGATGCAGGCATAAATTATTTGATAATCATTTGACAATATGCGGCTTATAACGCCATTGGCGATTCACCCGAAAAATCGGCCGAACCCGAGCATTATGCCGCGTCGTGACATCATTTTCAGTAAGAGACAGGCGTCAGAAAGCGTTGGATTCGCCATGTATGGCATTAATCACCGTGCGAGCTATAATCTTCATATCCAGGAAGAAATGCCAGTGCTCGATGTACCACACATCGTACTCGACACGCTTCTCCATCTTCCATACTTCGTCCGTAAGACCGCGATAGCCGTTGACCTGGGCCCATCCGGTGATGCCGGGCTTAACCACATGGCGCACCATATACTTGTCTATCAGTTGGGTATAGCTTTCGGTCTGTTTGAGCATATGCGGACGCGGTCCCACGACGGACATATCGCCGAGGAAGACGTTTATAAACTGGGGCAACTCGTCCAAAGATGTTTTGCGCAGGAAATCACCGACTTTGGTCTTGCGCGGGTCATCCTTGGTGGCCTGAGCGGTATCTGCAGCCGCATTTACGCGCATCGTACGGAATTTCAAGCAATTGAATGTGCGTCCGCGGTATCCGGTACGTTTTTGTTTGAAGAACACCGGGCCGGGAGACGACAGCTTGATGGCTATAGCCACCGGAATCAATATGAGGGGGAAAAATATCAGGAATATCGACGAGAATACGATATCAAAGAGGCGTTTGAGGCCGCGGTTGAGCGGATTGCTCAAGGGGTTGCGCAGAAGGCTCAGGACGTTCATTGCGCCGATGCTCCTGCTCTCGAAATGCCGGCGCACGTAGCGCGAAATCTGCGGCACATAGTAGAACGACACCACATTGTCGTCCGCAATTTTGAGTACACGCGACAGCGCCTGAGCTTTTTCGCCCGACCAAGCGAAGTATATCTCGTCGACATTATGCTCCTTGACATAAGCATCAAGCACGTCCAAAGAGCCGATGTACGGAGCCGGCAGCTCGCCTTCGGGCTTGTCGTCATCTATAAAGCCCATGATGCAAAAACCGTATCCGGCATCACTGTTCATTTCGTGGTACAGACGGTGCGCCGTGGTATTGGTGCCGACTATGACCACTCGCACAAAATTACGTCCCTGGCTACGCATATGCTTGAGCATAAAGCGTGACAGTGTCCATCCCGCCGGCCATGCCACTATCAGGACTCCGTAAAGAAGGCCATACGAAGCGACACCGAGGTTGTGGCCGAAGATTTCCTGCAAGGACAAAAAAGCAAGGCAATGCAGCCCTACGGCACGGAAGGCGCGTACGACCGTGTGGTCCAACAGGATAGTGCGGTAATTGTCGTGTTTCACAAATTGCACCGCCAGCGGCAGCAGACATGCAACGTTGCACAATACCCATCCGCGACATATATCTTCACCATATTGGCTACCCATTGCTATTGTCAGCCAATACAGCAGATTGACCATCAGGATATCCGCCATATTGAACAACGCCGGAATCCATGCGCCATATTTTCTGTATTTTCTTTTTTCAGTTCTTTCAATAAGTGATTTACTTGGCATACTCAATAGGTTTTGTCAATACAACATCTAATCCGTTGTCAAATTTGCTTGGCGTATTTGGTTTCGTACATTGATTGTCCATGGTCGATTGTTGACGGCAACGGATAAGTTACGGCTCTTTAGAGTTATAATATATTTTTCCGGGCAGTACGGCAGGTGTACTGCCCGGAAGTTATGAGATCTGTTATGAAAGTTTGTCGTCTACCAGACGCATACGCTGCTCGATGTCAGCGATTTCGGCTTCGAGGCGGCGCATCTTGCCTTCGATGTCGCGCACCAGCGAGTCGCCGCTCTTGCTCTTGGACGATAGGAATCCGAGGTTATTGGCGTATGTACGCAATTCCTGACGGCGTGCGTCCAAGGCACGAGCCATACGCTCGCGTTCGCGTCCCAGGCGGTCTTTGTCGCCTGCCATTTCGGACAGGTTGCTATTGAATTTCTCCATACGTTCGCGGCTCTGACGCAGGTCATACTGGCGACGTACTTCGTCTATGCGCTTGCGGAAAGCATCGTATACCGCATCTTTCTCCTTGAAGGGGACGTGGCCTATGCTCTTCCATTGCTCTTGCAGGTCGGCTATCAGCTTGCGAGCTTCGTCCTTGGGCGTCTCGGCGGTGATTTCGTCAAGTCGTTTGATGAGGTCTCGCTTGGCTTGCAGGTTGGCCAATTCGGTCTGACGTGCGCCCTTGGCCTGTGCCTTTTTGTTTGCGAAGAAGGCGTCGCAAGCTTTCTGGAAACGGGCCCAGACGGTATCGCTCTGTTTCTTGGGTACCGAGCCTATGGTCTTCCATTCTTTCTGCATTTCGACGAGGCGATCGGTGGTCTTGCGCCAGTCGGTGCTGGTGCTCAGGGTCTCGGCTTCTTCGGCCAATGCGGTCTTACGTGCCAGATTGGCAGCCATTTCCTCCTTGATACGGCGGAAGAATGCGGCCTTGGACTCGAAGAATTTGTCGCAAGTGGCGCGGAAACGATTGAAGAGCGTATTGTTGACCTTGCGCGAGGCATATCCGAGTTTCTTCCACTCTTCTTGCGCCTCAAGTATCTGCTTGGTCATATCTTCCCAAGCCGGGAAGGTCTTCAACGACTCGAAATCGAAGGCTTCGATGCGTTCGCACAATGCGGTTTTGCCGGCTTCGTTCTCGGCTTCGCGTGCCTTGCGCTCCTCGAAAAATGCCTGGTAGCGTTTATTGACTACGGCGCAGGCGTCCTTGAATTTGCTCCAAATTTCTTCGCGCAATTCCTTGGCTACGGGACCTATTTCGCGCCATTTGTTGTGAAGTTCCTGTACACGTTTGAAGGCGACGATGATGTCTGCTTCGTCGGCCAGGGCCTCGGCTTCTTTTATCAGCAACTCCTTGGACTCAAGGTTTTTCTTGAAGTCGTAGTCGCGCAGTTCTTTATTGATTTTCAGGTTGTCGCTGTATCTTTCGCGCGCCTCTTGGAAGCGTTTCCATACGGCGGTCTCCTCGGTCGGCGGCACATCGCCTATGGCATTGAAGGCATCCTGTAACTCGCGATATGTCGGGAAGTTACGCCCCACATTGTCCGTATCGTCGGCCAGCGCATTGATTTTTTCGATGATATCGTTTTTGCGTTCGAGGTTGGTCAGACGCACGGCCTCCTGCTGAGCCAAGTACTCGTTTTTCTTGACGCGCACGGCTTCGACAAGCGCCGATACACGGCTTTCGGTGTCGTCTTCGGGCGCGGTAAAGTCCTCGGGGGCATTGCCTTCGGCCGTCCATGCTGCGCGAAGTTCTTCGACGTGCTTGTTGCGTAAGGTGGATGCTTGCAGGCGCAAACGCGACACAACGTCGCGCGAAATCTCGGCGGCGGGTCCGTCGGCAAGTGCTTGCAGGGCCTCGATGACGCCTTCCACTGTATCCGGCAAGGTGTGACGTGTGTGTTCAGGCTCGACGGAAGCCAAGTCTTCGGACTGCGGCTTTTCCGCCTGAGTTTCAGTCGTTTTAGCTCCTTGTTCGGCATCGACAGACGATGCGACGGCAGCCGGTTCCTGAGTCTCGGGCGTCGTCGTTTCTTTAATGCCTTCGGAGGTTGATAGGGGTTGGTCTTGGGCTTGAGGAGCCGCGCCAACAGGATCGTCACACTTTTCCATATATTACAATTATAGGTTTTGGGGCAGGTTTGACCCGCGCCCCGATGAGGTTGTGGTTAGTAAATCATACGTGCGTTTGCACACCCCAAAATTAACCATTTTTTTTCTAATACAGATTATTTTAAGCAAAAAAAACGGCTTTTTGAATGTCGAATGACGCGCGGCAAACGCCAAGCATCAGGGCGCCCCCTTTTTTTGAGGAGTTTTTTGCCGGGAGGGAGCTTTTAGGAAATCCGGGGAATTTGAAATTTTTTAGGTGTCTTCGGGGCTTTGAGCCCGGGGTGAGCGGCCGGCGCTATTTCACGGTTGTCCGAAAGTGTCGTCGCGGCGACGGACGTTTAGCATTTTTCGCTTCATTTTTTCCACCGAAACTACTTCGGGATTTCCGCTTTTTCTGCCCCGCTTTTTTTCAAACTTCAACTGCTCTCTGTCACGCGAGCGCGGCCGAGCGTCAGCGAGGCAAAAAACTTCTCTCTATACTCTCTCTCTTAAATATTATTTATATTATTATATTATTTATATTCTTATGTTGTTGTTAGTCGCTTGTTAGGGCCTTGCTGACGGTATGTTGGAGTCTTGTTGACGGTTTGTTGTAAGGAGTTTCATCGAGCACTCCGTTGCTTTTGCTAACGTGCTTTTTCATCGGTATTTATCTGTGTTATTTGGGGTGTTGACTCTTTATCAAATACGGTCTGTATTTCAGCCCGCGATTATACCTGTGGTTTTACCGGTAAAATTACGATAAATCGTTCGATTTTGCGAGTCCGAAAAGGGTAAACAAACGCGGATGACACCATCCGAAGATGACGTCATCCGCAGTTTATGTCGTTTGCCTTTGGCCGGGAAGTCTGCCTGCAAAAGCTATGCAAGGCACTCCCGACTCTACCGAGGTTTTTACTTCAGCGTACCGGCTTCGGCCTGCTGAATCATTTCCTGACTGGCGGTGATGTAGATTTCGACGCGACGATTCATGGCGCGGCCTTCGGGGGTGTCGTTGGAGGCTACATAGTCCTGCATGGGCAGACCCTGAGCTGTCAGACGGTTGGCATCTACACCGCTATTGATAAGATAGTTGCGTACGGTATTGGCACGCTGACCCGAAAGTTTTTGGTTCACCTCGAAGCTGCCGGTATTGTCGGTAAATCCATAGATTTGGACATTGGTGCCGGGATTGTTGTTGAGGTTGGTGGCAAAACCGGTGAGGTCGTTCTTGGCCTGAGCGTTGAGGGCATACTTGCCTGTCTGGAAAAGGATACCGCCGTCAAACGTAACCTTGATGGCTTGCAGGCCGTTTTGGTCGGTAGTCTGCTCTACCTTAGCCTGATTGGCCAGCTGCTCCTCGAGCTGCTTCTGCTGCTTGTCCATCTTATTGCCGATGAGTGCGCCCGCACCTGCGCCGACGGCAGCACCAATGGCGCTGCCGATGCCGGCACCTTTGCCGCCGCCGATAAGAGCACCGATGCCGGCGCCTACGGCTGCACCGCCGCCACCGCCGATAAGAGCGCCTTTACCCGTATTGGTCATGGAGTTACATGCTGTTTCACCTACAAGCAATGCGCCTGCAACGGCTACAATGCCTACGTAACGTAATGCTTTCATAATTAATCTGTTCTTTATATTGATTAAACTTATATATCCTGAATATATTCGCATATACCGCGAAGCCTTGCGGTTATACCCAAATACAAAATTAGCGTTTTTTCGGCAATACACGGCGCTACCCTCAGGAATATTTGCTAAATTTGCACATTATAACAGTCGGCAGATGCCGGCAGCCGAACGGCCACCGAAAATCGACCGACACCCTATATAGAAACGCCCAAAAGACCCATAAAAATATGACACTGAAAACTGACAATGCACCTTCCGGACGAGCCTCGCACAGCCCCGCCTTATGGCTGGTACATATCGCCGCACTCATATTCGTGCTGATGTGGGGCGTGTCTTTCGTGTCCACCAGAGTTCTGATACTGCACCACATGGGTCCGGTAGAAATATACGTCTACCGCTTTGCCGTGGCCTACCTGATGATTCTGCTCATCAGCCACAAGCGCTTCCGCTCGTACTCGTGGCGCGACGAATGGCGCTTCATGCTATGCGGTCTCAGCGCCGGCTCGATATACTTCATCGCCGAGAACACAGCGCTGGAATACACCTTCACCACCAACGTCTCGCTGCTGACATCGCTGTCGCCGCTGATCACAATATTCCTACTGGCGTTCATCTACAAATCCGAGAAGCCCGGCCGGGGCATGGTATTGGGCAGTTTCGTGGCATTCATCGGCGCCGCCTGCGTCATATTCAATTCGTCATCGTCAGATACCGAAACAGCGAGCAACCCTCTATTAGGTGACACCCTCAGCATCGCCGCCGCATTCTCTTGGGCCGTATACAGCATCATCCTGCGAGGGCTAAGCGCCAATTACGATGTATGGTTCATCACGCGAAAGACCTTCTTCTATGGCGTAATCACCGCCCTACCCTTCCTGGCCTTCGGACCGCAACTGAACAACCCTATAGAACTGCTGTCGGACACGATGGTGCTTACCAACCTGCTGTTCCTCAGCGTAGGATGCTCGGCCGTAGCCTACCTGCTATGGTCGCTGTGCGTACGCCACCTTGGCGCTGTCACCGCCAACAATTACATGTACCTGCAAGCCGTGGTCACTATGATTGCGGCATATTTCATCGTCAACGAACCTATCACCGCCATCGGCATCATCGGATGTGCTCTGGTCATCGGCGGCCTTTGGATAGGCGAAAAGCTCAACCACCGCCCTAACTGACACATATCCGAATACACTGCGGCGCCATCGGCATTCAAAGTCCACCGATGGCGCCGCAGCGCATTTTTGCGGTTGGTCTCGAAGCGTCACTGCTCGGGATTAAGCACAAAACGCGCTTCCTCGGCCAGCATGGACGCCACGTGCCGCGTGAGCGGACACTCGCGTTGCGCCTCGGCCAGGGCCACGCGAAGGCCCAAAGCGGCGTCCTTGTACACCAGATTGAACGCCAGACGCACCGCCGCATAGCGCAGCAGGTCGGCGTCCTCGCGCTCGCTCAATTCGCCCACCAACTCCGCCGCCCACGGCTGATGCCTCAGCTGACGATGGCACAAGATATCCACGTCCTCTGTACTGCGGCATTGACCCAGCCAACGGCGCGCGCGCTCCCCGGTCATATCATCGCGAGGGCAAATCATAGGCGCCAGGAGGCGGCTCTCGCGAGTGCTGTCATTGTCCCAGAGCATCTGCGCCAATGTCGCCGTGTGCGACGTCACGGACGCCACCTCGTCCAACTGCGGCAGCGTCAGGCCGAATATTATTCGGTACGGGCAGCCGCCACGCCGCAAAGCCTCGGCCACCACGCCATTGCGCAGCGCAAACATACGCCGCTTCACATTCTGCATATCGCCGAATTCGGGATCGTTTTTATCAAAAATCATAGTTATTACTCTTATACATAACAGGATAGGCACGCCAAGCAGTCGAGGCATCCTCGCGCCGTGTCGTCACACGGACAGCGCCGAATCTTCGCCGGACAGCATCGTTTTGTCGCCGGAATATGCCGCTATGTGCAGCCTTTTTTTCAGTCCGCAAATTTACCACAAAAATTTTTTTCGGTGAAATTTGTCCAAAAATTTGGCCGTTCCGAAAAAACATCGTACCTTTGCAACGCTTTTGAGGGACAACATCGCCCGCGGCGATGCCTCCATAGCGAGATTCGCTAGCTCAGTTGGTAGAGCACAACACTTTTAATGTTGGGGTCCTGGGTTCGAACCCCAGGCGGATCACTTCAAAGAGTCAAGACTTTCCGAAGTCCTGACTCTTTTTTTTGTGTATCGATTTCTTGTGGTAAAAGCTCCCGGCAAAAGCGTTTTGACTAATGCGACGTCGGGGCGTCAGCTATGAAAGACGCTCCCAGAAGGATCGACCGGCATGTTTGCGCTTGAGAATGGCCGTAAGCGCCAGCATACAAATGCACGCCGCAGGAGCGATAACGGCCGGAGCAATCCATACCCTCAGCCACACGTAACTACCTACGGTAAAGGCAGCTGCACAGAACCATAGCAGTATATATCCATAGCGCTTGAAGGACATAAGCCGATTGAGCGAAAACAGCGCAACTCCGGCGTATATAAGGCTGGGCGCGTTGAGTATCACGACCTTGGAGCCGACAAAACACAGTCCGAAGGCCGAAATGGCATAAGACAGGAAAAAGATTGTGGCCGCAAGATAGAAGACATTTACCGACAAATGCCTGCGAGCCCAATTCTTATCTATCAAAATGATATACGCCGAGGTGGCGAAGCATACCGCGGCGGCCATAGTGGAGACAAACATCGACAGCGAGGTATTTATGTGGAATTCGCCGCTGCACAGCATCATGCCCAAGGCAAAAAGCACGGACAGAATACCCGAAATCCATAGACATTTGCGCTTATGTCCACACACTGGCTCGGACCGAGACGGCGTGATCCGACCGTCACCGGCAAGTTTAATGGCAACGGCATCCAGCAACTTCTGCGTCGACTCGGGCGTCTTGCCACGGGCGCTGTCGATATATTGCAGCCCGACAAGCATCAGCGTATACGCGATGTTGTACTCGGAGTAATCCAAGCGTACCGGCAATATAGGCTTCTCGCCCCTGATGGCCAGGGTGACTTCGCCGGCGGTCCACACCGATTTGTTGGAATGTTCGGACGAGAAAAACACGACAAGACGCGATGCGTCAATAGCTTGGGCAATCACCTTAGAGAATTCGTCACCGCCGTGCAGACCATCGCTGTCATACCACACCTTGTACCCGGCATCCTTGAGTGCCTGCACGTAAGCCTCGACCGTCTCACGGTCACGGCTTGAGTAGCTGATGAATATGTCGTAAGTTTCGTTCATTGTATTCGGCAAAAATGCGGCCCGCTATCGGCGGCACACCTCGCGATGCTCTCATTGGCGCACCTCGCGACCACCGACAGCACATTTCGGGACTACAAATTTAATCATTTTTTTGCAGCGGCGCCACTCCCCCTAACGCCAAAGGCCGGAAAGAGCCGCCGCCGGAGACAGAGGGAGTCTTTCTCCGTTTCACTTCGAAAGCGCTACGCGATTACGAACCCGGGGGTTCGAATTCGCGTTCTATAGAAAGCAAAAAGCCCCAAGGATTGAAGTGACCCCAAAAAGTTGGACAGGTTATTAACTATCCGATTTGAGAAAGAGT